>TARA_R110002111_G_scaffold227346_1_pt1 | contig 151425 bp, 83 predicted proteins | sample TARA_R110002111 | Tara Oceans TARA_R110002111 (sample SAMEA4397363) | marine metagenome | biome: Polar Biome; feature: [ZZZ] marine water layer (ENVO:01000295); material: water (ENVO:00002006), including particulate matter (ENVO:01000060) such as... | depth 199 m
TTTCCCTGGACGACATCCTGCAACATTTTTTTATCCAGGCTGAGATCGGCTACAAGCTGTTTCAGCTTCTTGTTCTCTTCTTCGAGTTGCTTCAGGCGGCGTACTTCAGCGACTCCCATTCCGGCAAACTTCTTTTTCCAGCGGTAGAACGTTTGTTCGGAGATACCCATCTTGCGCGTCACCTCAACGACAGCGGTTCCTGACTCAGCTTGCCGTAGTGCAAAAGCGATTTGTTCCTCTGTGTAGCGTTTTCGTTTCATAGATCTGGTCCTTTTTAAAATGAAAGAATAATAAAATTTCTCACATTCCGCATGGATCAAGAAACGGGGGGAAGGTCAAAGTCGTTATCAGTATCCGTATTTGCCAGCTGTAGCGTCTCGGAAGCTGGCAAATACGGGGCGATTGCTTCCGGGATCGGTGGTTGATAACTCAGGGTCGAATGCCCCCCCGAATACCAACTGTTAAATCAGCCTGCGTTTTTTGAGTCCTCAATGTATTTTAATCAAAACGGATTCCACTCTGTATTTTTACACCTTGAGCGAATGCATTTGACTTTCTCTACCATCTTCATAAACGCCCTGATATATTGGAATCAAGAGTTCCGATTTCTGGACCAAGCCAAATTCGGCTTTTAATGCTGCTCAGAGGATATCTATCGTGAACGCAATCAAGATCATTATGATCGCTTTGCCGGCAACTTTCTTGACCTGCGTTGCTGCAGCAGAGGAATCGATCGAGTTCAATCGTGACGTTCTACCAATTCTCTCCAACCATTGTTATATGTGTCATGGCCCGGATTCAGCAACGCGTGAAGCAGGTTTGCGTCTGGATCAGCGAGAATCAGCCACAGCAAAGGCCGACTCGGGCAAACGGGCAGTCACTCCCGGTAACGTGCAGGTCAGCGAAATGATCCGCCGTATCACCACTGACGACGAAAACGAGCGTATGCCACCGGTTAAAGGACCGAAGGCACTTGATGCGAAACAGATTGCGACTCTGAAAACGTGGATCAAGCAAGGTGCCGAATTCCAACCGCATTGGGCGTTCGTCCCCCCCAAACAACCGGAGTTACCTGAGACGGTTCACTCTGAATGGCCGAAGAACAAGATCGATTTCTTCGTACTGGAAAAATTGGAACGCGCCGGACTGAAACCGGCCCGCGAAGCAAATCGTGAAACCTTAATTCGTCGCGTGGCCTTTGATTTGACCGGCCTGCCACCAACGCTTCAGGAAATCGACCGATTCCTGTCCGCCCCATCCCCTGATGCCTACGAGCAGATGGTTGATCGTTTTCTTGCCTCTCCCGCTTACGGCGAACACATGGCGCGGCACTGGCTGGACCTGGCACGTTATGCCGACAGCAACGGCTATCAATACGATACCGAACGGGAACAATGGATCTGGCGTGACTGGGTCATCAACGCCTATAACAGCAACAAACCCTTCAACGAATTCACGATCGAACAACTTGCCGGTGACCTGCTGCCTGCAGCGACTGACCAGCAACGACTGGCAACCGGTTTCAATCGTAATCATGGCATCACCATTGAAGGTGGTATCATTGATGAAGAGTACCGGACTGAATATGTGATGGACCGGCTGGTGACCACCGGCGATGTCTGGCTCGCACTCACCATCGGTTGCGCCCGCTGCCACGAACATAAATTCGATCCGATCTCTCAAAAGGAATTTTACCAGCTTTATGCCTTCTTCAATCAGGTACCAGAACGAGGCATGCAGGGTTTTGCTCCCAAACAACGTATCCGTTCGCCGCTTGCCACTCCGTTTCAGGACGGACTCGACGCGGTACTGGCTCGACTGAAAGCTGAGTTGCAGAAACCGGCAGATATCAACGAGCAGCTGAATCTGTGGTCAAAGCGTATCTCCGAACAGCGCGTGAGCGGCTGGACCGTGCTTGAACCGTTCACCATGAAATCGTCGGGCGGAACTACGCTCACGAAACTTAAAGACAATTCCCTCCTCGCCAGCGGAGCAAATCCTCAAAAGGATATTTATGAGATCACATCAACAACCGATGCCACAAATCTGACGGCAGTCCGGTTGGAGGCACTCACTCATGAGTCGCTGCCCGGCGGTGGTCCGGGACGGCACAGCAACTCCAACTTTGTTCTGAGTGAGTTTGAACTGACGGCGGTTTCAATGACAGATCCGTCCCAGCGGCAAACGGTCAAATTCACCCGCGCCATCGCCGACTATTCACAAGCCAATTATGAAATTGACAAAGCCATTGATGGCAATCAAACCGGCAACAATGGCTGGGCCGTGGATGGTCCCTCTCGTAAACTCCCAGCAACTGCCATGTTCATCGCCGGCGCCCCTTTTGGTTACGAAGGGGGCACTGAGCTACAGTTTCGCCTGCGTCATGAGGCCGGTTTTTCAACCCACGGAGTGGGACGGCCGCGACTTTCGATTACCGGCGATACTCCTGAAACTCTCGAGTTACATGGCATTCCCGCCGACATACGTCAGATTGCAGGCAAGGAACGAGACCAGCGAACTACCAATGAACAAAAACAACTGCAGGAATATTTCCTCGCTCATCATAATCCGCAGCAGGCATTGGAACAACGCGTCGCTGAACTTGAAAAACAAAAACTGGCAGCGATTCCCGAGACCATGGTCATGCAGGACATGGCCCAGCCACGAGCGACCTATCTCCTCGATCGCGGACAATACAATGAGCCCCGCGAACAGGTCTCGCCCGATGTGCCCGCGATCTTTCCGGCAATGCCGAAAACGGCAGCAAAAAACCGCCTGGGTTTCGCGAACTGGCTGGTTGCCCCCGGCCATCCGCTTACAGCACGTGTTGCCGTGAATCGATATTGGCAACGGCTCTTTGGGTTGGGACTGGTAAAAACCTCTGAAGATTTTGGAGTGCAGGGAGAATTACCCAGCCATCCGGAACTGCTGGACTGGTTGGCATTGGAGTTTATTCGCAGCGATTGGGATATCAAACACATGCAGCGGTTGATCGTCAATTCCGCGACCTATCGACAGACGTCCCACGTCGGTGCGGCCGCCTATCGAAAAGACCCGGAAAATCGGTTGCTCGCCCGCGGCCCGCGAATGCGGCTGGATGCTGAGCAAATCCGCGACGCCACATTAGCGGTCAGTGGCGCGCTGGTGCAGCAACAGGGCGGAAAAAGCGTTTACCCGTATCAGCCGAAAGGACTCTGGCTCGAATTAAACAACCGGCCTAATTACTCAAAGGCATATCCACAAGGCAGCGGTAACGATCTCTATCGGCGGAGTCTCTATACATTCTGGAAGCGAACGGTCCCTTCTCCAATGTTAAAAACACTCGACGCGCCGGAACGCGAATTCTGTACGATTCGCCGCTCACGGACCAACACGCCGTTGCAGGCATTGTTGCTATTGAACGGTCCGCAATTTGTCGAAGCAGCCAGGAAGCTCGCAGAACGGATGCTGACCGAAGGGGGCCCGACTGTTGACGAACAGATTACTTACGGTTTTCGACTGGTCACCGCTCGAAACCCCAGCGCCGCTGAATTGACCCTGTTCCGCGAAGCTTATGCCACGGATTTGAAGTATTACACCAATGACAAGGATGCCACGCAGAAACTGCTGCAGGTGGGAGATTCTCCGTTGAACGAAAATCTCAATCAGGAAAAATTGGCCGCCTTCACCAGCCTCACCCGCGTGTTCCTGAATTTGGACGAAGCGATTACAAAGGAATAAGATCATGCTCCATCCCTTGTTTGAAATGCAAATACATCAAAACCGGCGTCAATTCTTCGGCCGCACGAGTACCGGAATTGGCGTGGCAGCACTCGCGTCATTACTCAATCGTGATCTGTTTTCTAAAGAGACGGCCAGCGATCCATTGCGAGTTGGCGGACTGCCGGGCATTCCCCATTTTGCTCCCAAAGCCAAACGCGTCATCTATCTACTACAGTCCGGCGCACCTTCTCAGGTCGACCTGCTCGATTACAAGCCTTCCCTTGAGAAACTGCATATGACTGAGTTGCCCGATAGCGTGCGCAAAGGACAGCGACTGACGGGGATGACAGCAGGGCAGAAACAGTTCCCTGTTGTTAAATCACCATGGAAGTTCCGGCAGCACGGTGAATCGGGAACCTGGCTGAGCGATCTGTTACCACATATGGGAAAAGTGGCTGATGACATTTGCGTCATCAATTCCATGCACACGGAGGCCATCAATCATGACCCGGCAATCACCTTCTTTCAGTCAGGGCATCAGCAACCGGGACGACCGAGTATCGGGGCATGGCTCAGTTATGGTCTGGGCAGCGAGACAGAAAACCTGCCTTCGTTTGTTGTGCTGCTCAGCAAAAATTCGTTCAATCAGGCTCAACCGCTGTACGATCGATTGTGGGGGAGCGGCTTTTTATCGTCGAAGTATCAGGGGGTAAAATTCCGTAGCCAGGGTGATCCGGTTTTGTACCTGAGCGATCCAGCGGGCGGTAGTGACGCAAATCGTCGGATGATGCTGGACCGTCTGTCAAAACTCAACCAGTTACGTGAGCAGGAAATTGGCGATCCGGAAATCACCGCACGGATCGCCCAATATGAAATGGCGTACCGCATGCAGACATCGGTGCCGGAACTGGCTGATATTTCTAACGAGTCCGCCAGTACACTCAAGCTGTACGGCGACGATGTCAAAGAACCCGGTACACACGCGGCAAACTGTCTGCTCGCGCGAAGACTGGCCGAACGCGGCGTACGTTTCATACAAGTATTTCACCGTGGCTGGGATCATCACAGCAACGTTCAACAGCATCTGCCGACACTGGCTAAGCAGACCGATCAAGGTTCCGCCGCACTCATTGCTGATTTAAAGCAGCGCGGCATGCTGGATGAAACTCTCGTAATCTGGGGCGGCGAATTTGGTCGCACCGTTTATTCACAAGGCAATCCGGAAGCGTTTGGCCGCGATCATCACCCACGTTGTTTTTCCCTCTGGATGGCGGGCGGCGGCATCAAGCCCGGACTGACCTACGGACGAACCGACGATTACTGCTATAACATCACAGAGAATCCGGTTCATGTACACGACTTTCACGCCACAATCCTGCACTGCCTCGGCATCAACCACGAACGTCTCACCTACCGTTTTCAGGGCCGTGATTATCGGCTTACCGACGTACACGGAACTGTGGTAAAGGATATTTTGAAGTGATGGCAGCATACCAGTTATAGCTGTCTAACCAGATCAAGATCACGCCTTCACTTAAAACAGCTCGCGAATGGACTATTCTGTATCGATGATGCTTGTGGGGCGCCCGGAAGCATTATCTGAATGGGGCTCCCCAAGGAATTCCCGGGGGACGGCGGAGCGGCAGAAAAAATTCACATGACTGTTCTTTCCAGTCATTGGTGAACTTCTACGTTTCTAACGAACGAGATTCTGCTGGGACTTTGCATGTGCATTTTTTACCGCTGGCTCCAGATCCGTGTTTTCCTCGGTTACAGTTTTAGATCGAGTAAAAAATGCGGAAAGATCATCAAAAAAGGTATAGAGCACCGGAATCGCCAACAGGGTCAGTAGCAGTGATAACGTTTGCCCGCCGACGGCCAGTACTGCGATGGAACGCCGTTCTTCTGCTCCGGGACCAGTCGCAATCAACAGGGGAATCAATCCTGCCACAAATGAGAGTGTTGTCATCAGAATTGGACGCAGGCGATCCCGGTTTGCCTGAAGAATCGCCTGGTAGCGGGGAAACCCCTGGAGCTGCAGGGCGTTGGTATGATCAATCTGCAGAATCGCTGCTTTTTTCACCACCCCGAATAAGACAAGGATCCCCAGCGCCGAATACAGGTTGAGCGTCTCTCCCCCCCAATGCAGACTCAGCAGCCCGAAGGGAACCGCCAGAGGTAACGACAGCAGAATCACTAAAGGGTGAACCAGGTTTTCAAATTGCGCCGCCAGCACGATATACATGAAAATAAAGGACAAGACCATCGTCCAGCCGAAATCTCCCAGCGTCCGTTCCAGTTCGCGACCACCGCCCAGGACGAGTGTATTATATCCGACAGGAATACCAATCTCTTTCGCAGCGGCATTCATGGCAGCAATCCCGTCTCCCAGCGCGTATCCGGAAGCCAGGTTCGCCCGCACCGCAATCATGCGTTGCCGATTCAAGCGGTCAATTCGCGAAGCAGCGGTATTAAATTCGAAGTTCACCACATTATCAATCCGAGCCAGTGTGTTACTGGATGAAGTGGAAGACGCCGCTGTGTCTCCCCCCTGCGGATTGGTACGGACATAAAGTTGCGAAATCGACTGGATGTCGCCACGATCCAGGCCAACCAGGCGAAGTTCGACATCGTAAGCGTCATCCACAGACTGATCCCGATAACGGGAAACACGGTCATCTCCGCCGACAGCAACGCGCAGGGTATCAGCAATTTCCTGCACGTCAATTCCCAAAGCCGCTGCCCGTTCTCGGTCGATTCGCGCCAGCAGTTCAGGATTATCGATCTGCAATGTGGAATACACGTCGACGATCCCGGGAATCGCTTTCACCTTTTCGCGTAACTTGTCGCTGAATGCCAGTAACCCATCAATGTCAGGTCCGGTGATGGAAAAGTCGATATCTACCGGGGCCCCCTGACGCAGTGAAGTCAGGTTTCGAACAGAAATCCGCATATCCGGAATCGTCTTGAGCTTGTTTCTTACCTCAGCCATCTTTTCACGCTGTGTAAAGTTACCCTCAAAGGCCGCATGTAGATCACCGTGAAGCAATCCGCTGAAAAATCGTCCGAACGAAAAGGTACGTTTTTCACTGTCAACCAGCCTCACAAAGATATCCGCCCGATTCACATCACCGAAGCCTCCTGAGCCTACCGTCAGCAGCAGCGTTTCTACGCCCTTTGTATTAATCAACTCCGTTTCTGCCCGATCAATCACCTGATTCATAGACTGCAGTGTCGCCCCTTGTCGCGCCTCCAGACGCACTTCGAATTCTGATTCATCGACATTCAACGGAATATAATCCTGTTTGACCATTTGATACAGCGGATAATTGCTCAGAATTACCAGTACGGAAACAGCCAGCACTAGCCAGCGAAACCGGAGCGAGAGTTTCAGAATCCGCATATAAGCTGTTTCCACAATGTGGTAAAAACCCGAGCGGGAGCCGGGACCATCGGGACTGGGCGTTTCGGGGCGTAACAGCTTGCTGCACATCATCGGCGTGAGGGTAAAACTGACGAGCATCGAAACCAGAATGGCGACGGTAGCCGTCAAACCAAACTGAAACAGCAGTCGTCCGGTCACACTCGACAGAAAAGAAACCGGCAGAAAGACAATCACCAGCGAAATTGTGGTCGCGAGAACTGCCAGACCGATTTCCTTCGTCCCGATAACGGCAGCTTCGCGGGGTGTCATCCCTTTTTCTTCAATGCAATGAAACACATTCTCCAGCACGACAATCGCATCATCGATCACGACCCCCACCATCAGTACCAGAGCCAGCATGGTCACGTTATTGAGGGTAAAACCGAATAGTTTCATAAACGCGAATGTGGAAATAATCGATGCAGGAATCGCCACAGAAGCGATCACTGTGGACCGCCAGGATCGCATAAAAATCAACACAGTAATACAGGCCAGAATACTGCCGGAGACCAGGTGTTGTTCGAGTTCATGCAACGCAGTCACAATATACCGGGACTGATCCTGGACAATGCTGACCGTGACATCATCAGGCAGCAATTCCTGACTGCGTGGCAGCATTTTCTTGATATTTTCCACGACAGCGACCGTATTTTCGCCCGACTGTTTCTGAATCTGGAGTACTACCGCCGGTTTTTGATTGAGTCGCGCAATGGTGCGAACTTCTTTCGTGTCATCAATCACGGTCCCCAGATCGGCCAGTCGAACGGGTGTGCCATTGACAGTTTCCACAACCAGATCGGGAAATTCATCAGCATTTGCGACGCGCCCCATCGTTCGCAATGACCGTTCTCGAAACCCCTGATCCAGGCGACCACCGGGCACTTCGGTATTCTGCCTGACCAGCGCATCGCGCACCTGCAGGATCGACATCTGATAAGCAGCCAGACGAGCTGCATCAATATCGACCTTCACAGCCCGGTCCGCGGCTCCGGCAATTAATACTTCTCCGACACCAGGTGAGGATTCGATCACATTTTTCACGTAGCGGTCAGCAAACAGATATAACTCCCGCGGAGTGCGTGGCCCTGAAACCGCCAGCGTCATGATCGGCGATGATTCCAGATCGCGTTTTTGAACCACTGGAGGGTCTATATTCGGAGGCAGCAGATTCATCACCCCCGATACCGCATCGCGTACGTCCTGCGTCGCGGCATCGACGTTGCGATTCAGATTGAAGGTAATAATCACAAATGAACGGCCATCACGCGAGATCGAACGCAGTTCGTCAATCCCAGCGACTGTGGCAACCGCATCTTCAATGACCGCGCTGACTTCCGATTCCACTTCCTGTGACGCGGCACCGGGATAGTTTGTGCGAACGTAAATGGAAGGCATGTCGATATTGGGAAACCTGTCCACGCCCAGCTCTGGGAAAGCCACGAGACCAGAAACCACTAATGCCATAATCAGCATTAATGCAAACACAGGCCTCTTCACACAAACTTCTGCTAACCAGTACAAAGTCGATACCCTTTACATGAATGCAGAATCTGATTTCCTGTTTTGGTTGCAATTGGGAAACAGCCTGCAGGCAGACCGGATCGATAGAATATTTTTAATGTATATTTTGTTTGCAGTACGCTTTCATAGCGGTGTTTTCTGTGGGCTGGTCGGCAATGGCTTCGAATCTGCGAGAATTCCGGGACGCCCTTCACTGGCATTTCGCAGGATCAATTCTCCTGGTTCTAAGCCTTCCAGGATACGAATTCGATCCCCCCGTTGTGCTCCCAGCAAAACTTCCTGTAGCTTCACCTGACCATCAACCACTTTCCAGACTTTCTCAGTTCCGGCAAACTGCACAACAGCTGACAGCGGAACCACCATCGACTTCTGATCGGGATTGATGATAATCTGCCCTTCAGCAAACAACCCGGCGCGTAATGCACGCTGAGAGTTATCCACGACTGCTTCAAACAACAACGCTCGACTCAATTGATCCAGAAAAGGACTAATGCGTGTCACCGTTGATTTGATCGGATCCAGCGATTCAATTTTCAGATCAATCGGTTGTCCAACTTTCAATAAAGTTGATAAACGTTCGGAAACCGTTCCCCGGTAACGAAGTTGATCAATCCGTACCAGCACCAGCAGCGGATCGCCCATTTTGATATAGCTCCCTGGTGCGACGAGTCGTTTCTGTACCACCGCGGTATAAGACGCTTTCAAAACAGTATTGTTCAAATCTTCCCGGGCTAAGTCCAGCAGTGTCTGCTGTACGGCGATACTCGCTACTTTTTCCCGCACGCCATTTAACGCTGAATCGTAGCGGGCAGCAGCCACACGTTCGAGTGACACAATTTGATCATATTCCGCCTGCCCCATCACATTCTGCTTGAACAGGACACGGGCACGATTCAGGCTGGCAATGGTTTCGTCCCACTCCGCCCGCTGTTCTTTAGCAGGCGGTGAATTTTCGGGAACCAGTTTCTCAACGGAATCCCCGGGCTTCAGACCTACGGCTGACCGCACCTGGGCCAGCTGAGCCTCCGCCTGTTTCACTCTCAGTTTGAAATCATCCTGATATACCGTCACTAAAGGATCACCAGGCTTAACGACATCTCCCAAGTCAACGTGGACTTCAAAAACACGCCCTTCGACTTTAATTCCCAGCGTCGCTTCTTCATCGGGAAACAGACTCCCCTGGCTGCGTACGATGCGCGGCCAGTTCTGCTCTGACACTTCTATTGTCTCAACATTCAATACCGGTAGCACCTCTCCTGCTTTGGAAACAGGAGTCTGATCACTGCGCTCACATCCCGCGAATAAAAGAGAGAACAGGAGGCTAAACAGGCAAGTAAAGGGAGGAAATTTTTGGCAATCGTTCATCCTTCCATTATATCCTTACAGGGGGGGTTGTCGAGCAGTTTCTGAGTCCAGAATCTTGAGGTTTGAACCCCGATTTCACCAGAGGCACTTCAGGCAAACAACCCACATCTGTGGTAGGAACTGGAGTGAGGCACACCAGTTAAGTGGATGATCGCCAAAGATCTACTTTCCCAAAATACCGCACATGAAACTCCCTGTCTACACTATGGACATCAATTCCCCCCATCGTAGTTCACTTCTCTTTGAGTGACTTAAATAAAGACACTTCACTCGTAACTGATCTGATCTATGCCTGCAGGATCTCCAGCATTATTCCCTCTGTTTGGTGCTTCATTGACCAAAAAATAAAGCAATCAGAGCTAAATACGAATGATGGATTCAATTGAACCAGACAAAACTCATGCAATCAGGATTTCGTATCATTGCTGAAATGCTGAGAAACAGTACAAAAGCTGGTTAAGAAAGAATCGGCATCTGCCCAATACAACAAAATATCACACTGTGAAATTTTCAGCCACATTCAGAAGTACGTTTTATTTCTGCGCTTCGCTGCGTCTGGCAGCAATCTCAGCCAGAAGCATCGCATGCCGCTGGAATCGCTCACGTCCTGTCTGCTCATAGAACCGGGCCAGATTTTCCAGACTGTGCGCAGCAGCCTGAAACTCTTCAGCAGACAGTGTTGATTCTGGCATCATCACCAAAGGCTCCAGCCCTCGTTCTGCAAGTTCAAAATCAGGGTGATCCTGCAGTAGCTGGTTCAATTCTGCCAGCGCCTCTGATTGCTGGTTCAGTCGTATTTTATTGCGCGCGAGATTATAGCGTGCAAAGGAATTCCGGGGATCGATCCTGAGTGCTTCCCGCCAGAAATGCGCTGCCTGTTCCCATAATTCGACTGCGTTTTCCTTTTGAGAAGTTTCCGCAGCCTTCTCATACGCACTCCCCAGGTTGTTACAAATTTCTGCACTCGCTGGATCCAGTTTGTAAGCCAGCTCCAGATGATCAATGGCTGCCTGCCATTGCCGGGTCTGAGTCAAAATGCTTCCGAGAAAACGCTGAGTCTGTAAATTGTCAGGATCTTTGTTCGCCAGCGGCAACAAGAGATCGCGTGCCTCCTCATAACGTTCCAACTGCATCAGTGTCGAAGCCAGCGGAATTGCTCCCCCTGGATCATCGGGGCTTAGGCGTGCACGCAGTCGGTTCACCTGCTGAAGCATCTGTTGTCGTGACAGCAGAAACTGGCGATAGGTTTCTTCATTATCCGGATAACCTGCCAGAATTCTGCCGGAATGCGGCATCATGCAAAACAGTGTGATCAGGACCACAAACGGGACAGCCATCAGTCTGGGCCAGCGATTGATGGCAGGTCTGGTCCAGACAGTCCACAGCCAGTCAATCCCCACGGCAGCAAACAGCATCCAGAGTGGAAGCAACCCCGCGCGAAACCGACCAAAATTATAAATGAGCAAAATCGAAATAATGTGGGCCAGCAGCAAACCGATCGGCAGAAGCAACCTCCGACCTTGTTTGAATGAAACAATCAGTCCCAGACATCCCAGCCCGCTGAATAATCCAAAGGTGGGCAGAAAGGCCAATGGTTTGATAAATTCCCGTGTAGTCAGGTAATACGCGCTGTCGGGAACTTCGTAATCATTCAACAGAATCTGAAATTTGGTGATCGTCAGTTGCAGGGCTCGCAGTGGATCAGAGGCAATACTTTTTATTCCCTGCCAGAACCAGTAACGCGAGCACTCCGCTGCTGATAAATTCGGTTGCCGCGTGCGCTGACGGGCCTCTGTGCGAAAATCTTCATGCTCAAACATCGGATGAGTTCGAATGAAAAGAGGCGGCGAATAATACCCATTCGCATCTGGTCCCTGCGCCATATAAAAAACTTCACCTCCGCCAGTCGTCACGGCGACGATCTCACCCGCAACAAGCGTGTTTCTGATAGCAACGGGCAAAATCACAACCATGCATCCACACGCTAATACGATCAGCGATTGGAAGCGTTTCTTTCTCACGATTGGCTGAGAATCCGAATTCTGCCAGAGAAACAGGACCACCGGTATCAGCAACAGAACATGATTTTCACGAACCAGCATGGCCAGTCCGATCGAGACTCCTGCCAGAAACACCCAGATCGCATGTTGCTGCTCCTGATAGCGCAGACAGGCATAAAACACCAGAACAGTCAAAAACGGGCTCAAAAAGGTTTTCATCAGCATGACATCATAAAACACCAGCGGCCCGAACACAGCCGCAAGAATGCCGGCAATGACTGCGACGCGCTGACTGAACTGCCTGCCTGCACAAGCATAGATCAACAGGCACGTTCCGCTGCCCACGCAAGCCTGAACGATAAGAATCAATACTTCGGGGCTGTCGAACAGCCAATACCAGAACCCGAGGAAGTACGCATATAACGGGCCTTGTGTGAAGGCTTCCGTTGCGCTGCCATTACCACGAGCGATATCAAGACCCCAGTCTCGATAAAACTGGTGATCCGTGCGAAAATGTCCCCCCAAAGGAGAATCCAGCCAGGAAACCAGATACAGCAGACGTACGCTGAGTGCCAGCAGGTAAATACATAATCCCTGCCATCTGCTTCTACTTGCCTGTGATTTTACTTCGCTCATCAAGCGCCTTATTTGTTGTGAGTGACTGGCTCTCACTTCCATTTGAGTCGTCGTCTGCTGAAAACGAAAAAGCCCGGCTTCCCCCCAAAAAGAAGCCGGGCAATTTTAGAAATATCTGATCAGGTTAACCAGACCCCTGATTAAAATTCTCCCAGGACATTACCATCGTTGATGGAAGCAAGGTGGTCGTAGGTGGTCTTGTCAATATTTTCGCTCAGGAAAACGACGCGGCCATCCCCCAGCAGAAAATGAGCCCCGCCGACGTGCGAACTACTGAATCCATAATTTACATCAACGGTTCCATTGATCTGTGTAGATCTCAGAGTCGTAGACTCCGACAAGAACTCTGGAGCGCCATGAATTTTGTAGCCGGAACTGGCTCCTGTTGCCCCAATCCAGATCCCACCACTATTTGAACCTTGTGTGGTACGTTCGCCCCCCAGCATGGTATTACTCACGCCGTCGGTGAAATCGCGGATTCTGACAGCACTGTTACGACCAAAAGCAATAATGGGAGTGGAAGCAGGATATTTCGAACCTACCAGGAGATAGTTGGATTTTCCATACGATGATAAATCCGTATTAATTCCCCCCATCGGATCTGAAGGGCAGATATAAGCCGGGAGAACCGTTTTTGCTTCAACGGTGCCAATCGTAGAAAAAGCGGGGTCAAACCACGACTTATCAAAACCTCCCTTAGACTGAATCTGGTTATACAGGTTCGCCTGATCGATATAGGGTAGAATGAAGGTACCCCAGCCAATAAAATTATTGTCAGTAGTAGTCCCTGCACGACAGTAACCGGGAGGAAAGATCCGCATTGTATCATGATAGTTGTGAAGCGCTAAACCAATTTGTTTGAAGTTGTTTTTGCAGCTGCTTCTGCGGGCAGCTTCACGAGCCTGTTGCACAGCAGGCAGAAGTAAGGCAATTAAAATGGCAATAATGGCGATCACAACGAGCAGTTCAATTAATGTGAATGCCCTTCTTCGTAGAGTCGTATTCAATAGAGTCTCCATCAATATTTAGATCGTAAAAAGAAAATGCGGTGTCAACTACGATGTGTACACCAGATAAATGAACTCACCAAATTGTGTGTTTTTAGAGGACGCAGATGTGAATAAGATTTTGAAATATTAGATTAATTAAGAGAGGATGATCTATATATCCACACAAGCTGTCCTGTGTCTATACTCAGATACAATCATTTAGATCAATCAAAATAAATTGTATATTTACACCTATAAATACAGATGTGTAAAAATGACTAACCCCCAATATACACTGGCTGCATTTACATATCAGATTCAAATTTGATCAGATAAATCATCAGCTTTTAATACACTATTCAAGTCGATAAAGCTGGCGCTGAAAAAGTACTGGACAGTAATAAATTGCTTCGCAGCATCCGAGACTCCCTTGCCATTTGCGCAAAGCTCGGCCCCAAAAACAAAGTCTGAAGGATTCGCACGTCTGTCAGGTCTGACAGCCTCAAGCATACTGAGCTGATTTCGGAACACCGCTGCCCGTTCCAGGCGTTGTGTCTGGCCTTCGTCGCCCGTGACTTGCTCAGAATAACGCCAGACCATCTCGACCATAAACAGCAGAAAGTTCATCAATACTTTCTCTTCATTTTATGCAGCGTGACGCTTTAATCGGTCGATGAGTACTGCTGCTGTGAGGACCGCTCCCAGCACAATTTTTTGATTGAAGGGATCGACATCAGTCAGATTCATTCCGTTTTTGATCACTGCAATAATGAAGGCGCCAATCAGCGTGCCGAAGATCTTACCCTGACCGCCCATTAACGAGGTGCCACCGACTACGACTGCTGCAATGACTTCCAGTTCGTACATTAATCCAAACTTCGGATCGCCCGCTGAGAGTTGGGAAGTCAGCATGATTCCCCCCAATCCGGCGAGTGCGCCACAAATCGTGTAGACTGCCAGCAAAATACGTTTAACAGGAACCCCGGACAAACGAGCAGCCTCTTCGTTCCCGCCAATCGAATAGATATAGCGTCCGAAGACCATCCTCGACATCACAAAGTGTGCGACCAGATAAAGTACAATCATCAGGAGCACGGGATTAGGCACGCCAAAGGTCTGACCACGTCCCAGCCAGAAAAACGATGACGGCAACTCCGGTATGGATCGTCCTTCCGCAAGACGAAACGACAGGCCGCTCGCCATCATCATCATCCCCAACGACACGATAAATGGCGGAATCTGAAAGGCGGTTACCATCAAACCGTTGAACGCGCCAGCAGAAGCGCAGATGCCAATACCTGCCCCCATACCGATCACAACCATCAAAACCCCCGCTTCGGTCCCGCCGCATAAATCCCGAACAAAGATCGCAGAGCTCACCGATGCGAGTGCGACCAATGAGCCGACGGAGAGATCAATTCCCCCCGTGATGATCACCATCGTCATGCCGATGGCGATGATCGCATAAATCGCGGTCTGATTCGCGACCCCCATCAGATTGCTGGGCTTCAAGAAATTAGGCCAGGTATAGGATTTGGGCGTGACACATTTTTTCGAACCGACCGCGGGAAAGCGGTCATACACCGTCCATTTTGCAGTCACATCGTTGGCAGCAATGGCGTCGATTGTCTGTCCTTGAACGAGGATTGATTCAATCGCTTTGCGGGCATCTAATGCGGAGCCACTCACCTGCCCGAGCACGTCGGCTCCTCCTGCTTTTAGTTTCTTAACCGCTGCCCGGGCGAAGATTTGATCTTCTATGGTATTGCGCGTGACAACCAGCACGCGCGCTGATTTGCCGTATTGCGCAAGAATCGTCTGGGCTACCTGATCGCCCGCAGTCGTTCCGGTGGGGTGTTGTTGCCTGACTGTCAGAGCGCTGAACAGCACAACCAGAATCAACAACATGAATATCATGCCATAGTCACGGATGAACGGACTGTTGAGTCGGTGGGATTGGTGCTTTATTGTCATAAGTCAGGCTACTGCCAGTTCCATGATTTCCTGCTGTGTTGTATTGGCAACATCGTGAATTTCTCCCGTGATTCGACCTTTGTGCATCACAAGAATCCGGTCGCTCATGCCAAGCACTTCCGGCAGCTCTGAGCTGATCATGAGAATTGCTTTTCCCCGACTGGCCAGTTCGTTGATCAGCATATAAATTTCATATTTCGCTCCGACATCGATGCCACGAGTCGGTTCATCGAAAATCACAATCTCTGCATTATTTTCCATCCACTTGGCCAGAACCACTTTCTGCTGGTTGCCTCCCGAGAGGTTACGAGCAATCTGTTCCTGACTGGGAATTCTGATATTCAGGCGATCAACATAACCCGCGAATGCAGCTCGTTCCTGCTTTTGATTGACACAGCCCCATGACGAAAAGGCATCCAGGTTCGGCAGACCGAAGTTCTCCCGCACACTGGCATCCAGCACCAGCCCCTGACTCTTGCGATCTTCAGTGAGTAAACAAATACCCGCTTGCATCGCATCGCGGGGGGTGCGAATTTTAAGCGTTACACCATCCAGTAGAATCGTTCCCGTATCGGCGCGATCTGCCCCAAAAATCAGTCGTGCGGTCTCACTGCGTCCCGCACCGACCAACCCGGTCAGCCCCAGCACTTCACCTGCATGAATCTCGAAGCTGACATCACGGACCGCATCGCCTCGACTTAACCCTTTTACTGCAAGTCGAGTTTTTCCAATCGGGTGATGATGTTTCGGGAACTCATTGTTGATCTCACGTCCGACCATCATCTCGATCATCCTCTGCCGAGTGAGTTGATCTGTTGCCGATTCGCTCACCACTTCGCCATCGCGAAGTATCAGAACGCGGTCTGATATTTCGAAGATCTCATCAAGACGATGACTGATATAGATGACACCGATACCCCTTTGTTTCAAATCGCGAATAATATCGAACAGTCGTGCGACTTCCTGAGGAGTGAGCGCCGCCGACGGTTCATCCATAACGATCAGCCGTACTTCCTGTGACAATGCTTTTGCAATCTCAACAATTTGCTGCTGAGCAACAGACAACTCGCCACATAACATATCGATCGGAATGACTACGCCAATTTGTTCAAACAACTCTTCGGCTCGACGGCGTTCATCCTGTCTGCGTACCAATCCGAAACCGGACTCGCGTCCCAGAAAGATGTTTTCCCAGACGGCCAACCCTGGTATGAGATTGAATTCCTGATAGATCACTCCAATCCCTGCAGCATTGGCCTCTGCCGGATTCGTCAATCGCACTTCGATTCCATCAATGCAAATCGAACCTGCATCCGGCAAGTGTGCTCCCCCAAGCATCTTTATCAGCGTACTTTTTCCGGCACCATTTTCACCCAGCAATGCCAGCACCTCTCCCCGTCCCAATGTTAAGTTAACCCCACCGAGGGCGCGGACTCCGGGAAAGGACTTTTCAATGCCCTGCATGGCAAGCAAAGGTAATTCTACAACGGAGGGAGGCAATGACATGCAGCCCTACCCTTTGAGCAGAGGATCTTTTTCGGCGTCCTCTCTGTAGTAAAGTTTTGAAGGGATCAGGATTTCAGGTTTCACATCATCACCATTAAAATACTTGATGATCTGTTCAATCGTAACTTTTCCGATCTGATCAGGAAATTGAATCGGATCGCACAGAATTTTACCTTCAAGAATCGCCTGCTTGCCGATCTTTTGACCATCGAACGCGATAATGGTTACCTGATCTGCTTTGCCAGCCGCTTCCAATGCGGCTCGCGCCCCCAGCGCCGACGGATCGTTGATGGCAAAAATAGCAGCTAGATCGGAATTCGATTCGATCACATCTTTTGTTGCTTTGAAACCTTCGTCGCGGACTCCACCACCATCCAGCGTCGCCACGACTTCGATCTTTGCATTCTTAGTCTTGTCATTATGAGCATTCAGGATTTCATGGAACCCTTTGACACGAAGCTGGCACGATTCGGCTTGTGGAAAATGCAGAATTGCCACTTTGCCTCCGGAATCACCAAGCAGTTTCACCATGGCTTCACCGGCCAGTTTTCCCCCCTGATAATTGTCGGTAGCCACATGACAGACGACCTTTCCTTCATCGCCATCATATTTAATATCGTTGGTAAAAACCGGGATGCCTTTGTCATTTGCCTTTTTAATCGCCGGTCCGATTCCATTGGAATCACAAGGATTCAGAATGATCGCCGAAACCCCCTTCACCAGAAACTGGTCAACATGGTCGGCCTGCTTTTTCACATCTCGTTCAGCAGAGAGCACAATCAATTCGTAACCATGCTTTCCCGCTTCTTCCTGCATGTTATCCGCGATCACTTTGAAAAAGGGATTGGTCAACTCAAGAGCCGAGAAGCCAATGGTCCCTTTACTTTGGGTGGGGGTGGAATTTTTCGATTTGCTGTCGGATGACGAATCGGAAGAGGAGCTTCCACAACCTGAAGTGACGATAAGCAAGCTGGTAAAAATCGTAAGAGAGAGCCGAGCCATTTGCTTTATCTCCAAAAAGTCGAGAGTCGGACGAAACAAGCTTGATTGCAAGTGACAGATATCGTATTCATATATGAATGGACTTTCAAGGGTGGATATCTATCTCAGCGCGCGATTCTCTGATGCCCAATGGAATGAATTCAACATGACCGAACTAAAGATGGTTGAACCCGAAAAGTCCACGGTGCCGAATCTCCAGTGTGGTATGTTCATTCTGGAATTCCTTTCGAAGCACCGGTTCAGCGCCACCATTGCGGAATTAACAAAACGGTTGGGTCATCCGTCGGCATCTTTTTTTCGAATTACACAGGAACTTGCGGAAATGGGTTACCTGCAGCGTGATTCCGCGACAAAGAAATTCAATCTGACCACCATTACCAACCGCCGAATTTTTCGCGAACAACTCGCTCAGATCTCGAAATGCGGTTATGCGCTGGCTCGGGCCGAGGGATTAGAGAGAATTCATTGTGTCGTTGGTTCCGCTCTTGATCGTCATGGATCCCCTGTCAGAGCAATTATAATTGCCGGTCCTGCATCGCGAATTATAGAGACGGAATTCGAACGACTTGGGAAACCTGTCGCAGAGGCGGCTCTCAAAATAGAATCTGAATACGGCCAATAATTTTTTCAGGAGCTTGATCTTCTATGAATTTTCTTCACCAACTCACAGGCAGTTTTGCACATCCCTGTGCGGAAAACCCGACTGTCGCCATGGTTGAAGCCGCCTATCGACACCATGAACTCAACTGGCGTTATCTTAACTGTGAAGTGACTCCCAAAGATCTTGGTGATGCGGTCCGTGGCGCAAGCGCCATGGGTTGGCTGGGATTCAATTGCTCGATTCCGCATAAGGTTGCCGTGATTGAATTTCTCGATGGACTGGGTGAATCTGCTGAAGTGATTGGTGCTGTCAATTGCGCAGTACGACGTGACGGCAAATGGATTGGTGAAAATACGGACGGCAAAGGATTCGTGCAATCGTTGCGAGAATCGATTGATCCTACCGACAAAACGATCATTATGTTCGGAGCAGGCGGGGCTGCACGTGCAGTCGGTGTCGAATTGGCTTTTGCTGGTGCCAGGAAGATCACCATCGTGAATCGATCTGAGCAGCGAGGCAAAGAGGTCGTCTCCATTCTGAACAACAAGACCTCAACGGATGCGGAATTTGTCCGCTGGGACGGTGATTACCAGATTCCAGCAGGAACAGATATTGTGATCAACGCAACATCGATCGGTTTGTTTCCCGATGTCAATGCCCGCCTCGCATTAGATTTAGATACACTCACATCGAACATGGTCGTCGCCGACATTATTCCCAATCCTCCTGAGACACAGCTTATCCGAGATGCACGACAAATCGGATGCACCGTGATTGATGGTCTGGGTATGTTGGTAAACCAGGGTGTAATCGGTATCAAGTACTGGTCGGGTATTGACGTTGATCCGGCCGTGATGCGGAGCAGACTCGAAGATATTTTCGGTGTAACCACGGAGAGCACAACATGAATCGCCCAATCCATTGTCTAGTTTTTGTATCTGGTCTGTTGAATTTTATTTCAAGCGACTGTTTAGCCCAAGATCAACATTATGTGCTTACCAGAACCGACGGCAAAGTACATCGAGAGAGATTCGAGCTCAATGGTGATGGCTGGTATGTGAAAAAGGAGACACTGCACGGGGGCAAGCAGGAAGGCATCGAACTGATCACCGTTGATAACGGTGTGATGCAAATCGTTATTATTCCCACGCGAGGTATGAGTATCTATGAGGTTCGAAGCAAAGATATGCGGCTGGGCTGGAATTCACCCGTCGAAGGCCACGTGCATCCATCGCTGGTAGATTTGGAAAGTCGTGGTGGCCTCGGCTGGCTGGAAGGCTTTAACGAATGGATGGTGCGTTGCGGATTGGAATTTGCCGGGCATCCGGGCACTGATGAATTTGTGAATAATACCGGCGAACAAGCTACCATGGATTTGACTCTGCACGGTAAAATCGGCAACACTCCGGCAAGTGAAGTTGAAGTCATCGTTGACTCGAATCCACCACACCGGATTCGAGTCCGTGGCATCGTTTATGAAAAATTTTTCTATGGGCCGAAACTGAAACTCGCCGCAGAGGTCTCTGTCGTTCCCGGCGAAGATACGTTTCGTATCGACGACACGGTTACGAATCTTGGCACGTTCGATCAGGAATTTCAGATGATCTATCACACCAATTTCGGCGTGCCACTACTGGGCAAAGGAGCAAAGTTGCATGCAGCAGTCAAAAAGATCACGCCGATGAATGACCATGCAGGTAAGAGCATCAATTCCTATGCAACATACGAAGGCCCGACCAGAGGATTCATCGAACAAGTCTATTTGATAGAACCTTTATCAGATCAGGCTGGCATGACGGGAGCCCTGCTCCAGAACGCAGAGGGAAATCGTGCCGCATCCATGTACTGGTCAACAAAACAACTGCCTTATCTGACGATCTGGAAAAACACATCCGCGATCGAAGATGGATACGTCACCGGAATCGAACCGGCAACAGGCTACCCATACAACCGCAAAATTGAACGTGCGGCAGGTCGCGTGCCGCAGTTGGCACCAGGAGAAACACGACAGTTCACACTGGATTTCGGTTTGCACAACAGTGAAGCGGCGGTAAAAACTGCCTTCAAAAGAATCCAGGCAATCCAAGGTAACCACACAGTCAACGTGCAGCTTAAGCCGCCCGCTGTCATCAATCCTTAACTTTTTTCACAGCCGGACAAAAAAGGAAACGATCACTGCTCCGAATGGCATCGCCAGTTCGATTTCGTGCCCCTGCCCTGATTAAGAAACTTTAAAGTTTGCTGGCAAACCCGGATCGAATCGAAATTACCGGTAGATTCAGAAAAAATTCCCTTAAGTTAATCCTTTCGATCATTCCCTCGAATAGGCGTTCTCAACACTAAAGCGAAGACCTCTTAAAGCCTGATAAAAGTAACATACTCGGAAGAACAGATGCTTGTACAACGATGTCGAAACCTGGTTCCATCGATAATGGTCTTCGGAACCAGGGTCTGATGTACACAGTTCCCATACTAAGGAAACCTTAGATGAAATCAGATCTTTCCAGGTCAACGTAGACACCACTGATAACCAGAGGTAAACTGATACCATTAAATTCTGGTAGTCAGCACAAAAGTCCCCCCTATCCACAGCATCGACGGACGTTGCAGGATTCCCACCTGGAGTTGGTTATGCTTAATATTTTTGATAGTTCCGCTAACAAGTTCTGCAATCAAGTGTCGCGTCGGAATTTTATCAAAATCGGATCGCTTGGCCTGGGCGGTCTCTGCCTGCCGAACATACTCAAAGCGGAGCAGCAGTCGGGCAAAATCAATTCCCACAAATCGATCATCATGATCTATCTGCCGGGCGGGCCGCCACATCAGGACATGTATGATATTAAGATGGATGCTCCTGCTGAGATTCGTGGCGAATTCAGTCCCATCGCGACCAATGTTCCTGACATTCGTATTAGCGAACAGCTTCCACGGATTGCACGGCTTGCGGATAAATGTGTGTTTGTAAATTCTCTCGTCGGTTCGATCGGCCAACACGCATCGTTTCAATGTATGACCGGACACAGCTCGAACAACCAGCCAGCCGGCGGTTGGCCCGAGCTGGGCTCTGCTCTATCACGCTTGAAAGGCGATCCACAGGCGACCTCACCCGCTTATGTGAATCTCTCACCGAAGATGCAGCACACCCCTTACAACTTTGGAAAAAACAGCTTTCTCGGAATGTCTCACACCCCCTTCAATCCGAATGGCGAAATGAAGGGTGATATGACGCTCAATGGCATTACGGTAGACCGCTTGCAGGATCGCAAAAGCCTGCTGCGTAGTTTTGATCAGTTCAGGCGCGATGCCGACAGCGATGGTGCAATGCAAGGGCTCGATTCTTTCAACGAACAGGCCTTCGGTGTTCTCACCTCGGGTCGATTGGTTGAGGCGCTTGATGTTTCGAAAGAAGATCCCGCGATTCGCGAACGCTACGGCAAAGGGACGAAAAAAAAACAAGGGGACGCTGCCCCGCGACTGAACGAACAATTTCTGCTCGCGCGTCGTCTTGTCGAAGCCGGGGCGCGCGTCGTAACCCTGAGTTACAGCTTCTGGGACTGGCATAGTCGTAACTTCAATCTTGCCAAGGAGAATTTTCCCGATTTCGATCAGGCCATCACTGCCCTGATTGAGGACTTGCATCAACGTGGCATGGCGGAAGATACAACGGTCATCGCCTGGGGCGAGTTTGGACGTACGCCGATGATTAATAGTAACGGCGGCCGCGATCACTGGCCGCGCGTTTGCAATGCGTTGCTCGCTGGCGGTGGCATGAAAACAGGCCAGGTCATCGGCACCACGGATCGGCTGGGCGGTGAGGCGGAAACTCGGCCCGTCCATTTCCAGGAAGTCTTTGCCACGCTCTATCGCAACATGGGAATCGACGTGCAGCAAGTCACGCTTCCCGATCACGCCGGTCGACCACAGTACCTCGTCGATAGCGGTTACCAGGCGCTTCCTGAAGTCATCTGATATTTCCTTCACATATAACAAACAGGCCTTCGCCACATGTCGAAGGCCTGTTTTATTTCTCCCACTTCAAAACGTTAAGAAATATGAAATGGCTGCCAGGTACTAAATCGAGCTCTCATTCAGCAGGAAGTCTGAGAGGGGACTTCCCAGGCCACCCGGAGTTGCGATGAACCCAAAAGAAGTCGTACCTCCGGCAGGAATGTCCCTGTTCCAGGATGCACCGCGAATGACGTAGGTATTGCCGACGTGCGAAATAATCTCGGCATTCCAGATGTCCGTGATGTCGCCATCAAACGTGAATTCCAACGTCCATCCTTCCCAGGCCTCACCACTCTCGTTGCTGATTTCGATCGCTCCCTGGAATCCACTGTTCCAGTCATTCACCACAGCGAAGTCGACGTCAGCCATCGGTGCCGGGGCATCGTTGTCCTGAATGGTGCCGCTACCGTTGGCCGACACCAACGTGGCACCAACTGCCTGATCGAGCACGACCTGGAACCCTTCAAGCGATTCGATCACAACATCACCCAGAATCGACACCGAAATGGTTTTCGTAGTCTCCCCTGGCTGAAAGATCAGTTGGCCACTTACGGACTGATAGTCCGCACCGGCAATCGCGGTGCCATCCTGTGTATGGAACTGCACCAACACCGGTTCGGTGGTCGGCTGATCCAGCGAGACGGTAAACACCGCCTGTGAACTGCCGCTATCACCTTCCGTCACAGTCACATCATTGATGGAAATTTCAGGAATGATCACTACAAAAGGTTCAACGGTGACAAGTACAGTCGTCGTCGTGATACTGCCTGACTCAGCAACGGTCGTGTAAGTAAAGCTGTCATCACCAGAGAAAGTATCAGCCGGCGTATAGGTAAGCGTGCCATCCTGATTGTCGATGACCTGCCCATGCACGGGCTGCGTGAACGACTGCAGCGCCGCACTACCGCCCATTGAAACTGAGGGACTGATATAGTTCCCCGACATCACCAGCATACTCAGCATCGAAACGGAATCGGCATAGTAATTCGAGTGCGTCGTTGCGACACTATCAAAGACAGAGTTGAGCCAGGCCTGATCAGCGGTATCCGAACCGGTCATGGCAGACACGCCCACCGCTGCCCGGAAGAACGGATCGCTCCAGTTATTCAGTGGCGTTCCATCCAGTGCATAACCGCCCAGAATCTGTGACGGATTCCCTCCCGAAGACTGCTGAAAGAATTCAGACAACATCTGAGCCTGCGACAGTGAAACGGAATCGCCGCTCAAAACCGCATCCGCACCAATCCTCCAGGGAACGCGTCCCGCATTATACCAGTAATGCTGATCATTGACTTCCAGAAAACCAGATGGTGCAGGAGAAACACTGCCGGTCACGGAATCCACAATCACAAAGTCCGGCACCAGTCCTGTTCCCGACTGCTGCTGCAGTTTCGTCAGCACATCCTGTGTGGCAGCGATCACTTCGTCCCAGGCCCCGGTCTGCGTCGCAGCTTCAAACGCTCTGAAGTGTCCATACATAAAGTCGCTGGTACGGGTAGTCCATTGATTGTGCTGGCCGCCGTTGGGATTGACCCAGTCTCCTAACATCGGGAGATGACTATCTGGACCAATGGTCGATGCGTACATGGCATTGATAATGGTAATTGCTTCCTGGCGATAGTTGACCGCACCGTCACTGCCCCACTGGGCATCGGCCACTAGCAGGGCATAAGCAATATCGGCATCCCCGTCGAATGCGCTGTTATTTCCGGAAGGATCCGGCTGCGCCCAGTCCATGAGATCAGGGTTCCCCTGGCTGGGATTCGCACGCGAATATTGGAACAGACCATCGAAAATCGTCTGGGCATCCGCATCATAACCATCCAGATGCGCCAGGATCAACATGCCGTAGCCCTGTGCTTCGGACGTAGTCCGTCCTTGTGAGTTCATGATAACCCGGTAGCCATTGCCGCCAGGATCCACACGCAGCCAGTCCGACTTCCACTGGTTATAGTAATCGCTCACGACTGCGTCGAGTTGGGTCTGCGTGTACTGACTGGGAAACAGAGTCCCGTTCAAATACTGTTGCACATGACTGGCGAAATCCGGGTCGCCGACCGACGTACCAATCGCAATCGTAACGGGCGTCTCGAACGATGTAGTAAGTGTCACGTCTGCCGTTTCATTCGAAACGTCATCATTTAGAATCGTGTTAGTGGCAGATGAAAGCTGATCATCCAGAGTCGCGCCCACGGGACTGCTGAGCGTCACATAAAACTGCTCATCGGATTCAATCTGAGTATCTCCGAAGATGCGAACCGTGATTGTCTTTGTGCTTTCACCAACTGCGAAAGACACCTGTCCGCTGGATGCTGCATAATCATCACCAGCGATGGCCGTTCCATTAGACGTCTGATAATGAACCGTGACTGCCTCGGTCGCAACTGCAGAAAGTGAAACTGTCAAAGTCGCCAGAACAGATCCACTCTCCCCTTCGGTGACGGTCGCTCCGCTGATGCTCACCACTGGCTTCACTTCATCAGGAGGATCTACGACAACATCGAGTGAAACCGGATTCTGATAGTACTCCTGCACTTTGGTAATCCACCAGTAATCGTCAGTGGGCTCACTGCCGATGGAATCAGTACTGATTCCAACGCCGGCGCCAAAGAGAATTTGCCGCACACCGGCGGCACGTGCCTCTTCGATATGCGAGCCCCACGTAACAGTGTTTCCTGAAACGGTCAGCTTATCATCCCCGAGTTCATTGGACGAGAAATAATCCAGACGATCTCCGGTTGCCGTGAACGTATCTCCCAAGAAAAACGTGGGCGCAGAGTCCTCATACTGTCGAGTGGTATTCGTCAGTGGATCAAAGACGCCATTCTCGTCGTACGGATTCGTGGCAAGACTGTCATTGATATGACCGACGGGAATCTGCCAGAGAATCATTTCGCGATCCGTCGTTTCCGTGAGTGTCTGGACAATCAACAGATAATTATTCCAGTGATCGTTGTTCCAGAACCAGGTGCTGGCTTCCGGGTCACTTGCCGCACCATTCTGCGCACCCGCATCTAAACCGTATTTATCGAGGGAGATAAAGTCCGCTCCGTAGCTGAGAATCCCTGCATCTATGTAATACTCGGCAATCAGTTCAGCTTCGCGGGCAATCGCTGCACGTCCTGCATCCACGTCCAGCGTATCCGTCAGGTGCACAATTCCCGTTCCCGGAATCGGTGTTTCGATGCCTGTCGAGGCCCAGAGGTTAAATTGCCAGCCAAACTCCACGTTCGGAGCGTAATGACTAATGGTGTAATTGATTGCCTGAATGAGTCCCGTTACCGAGTTGTCGAACTGCGGATCAACGCCCTCCTGCAACACCCCGCTGCTATAGGCTGCACTTGTCATCGCTGAAATCGCACTGGCTGGAGCATCGGCGTTCTGCATCAGATAACCGATAAAGTCAGGTTCCAGAATCATCTGCACCAGTTCGTCACCTGCTTCGGTACGGATGGCATCCAGCGCGTATTTCAAATCCTGGAAGTAGCTTTCCATGTAAGACTGACTGCCAATGTGCTCAAGATTGGTCGTATAACTTTCGCCGCCGTCGGGGATATTGTAGTAAACGAACTGGGGAATCATTCCCAGTTTCAGACTTTCGCGGATGTAGCTGCTCACGCGGTCCGGGCCCCAGCTGCGCCAGCCACTGATCGGCCCGCCATTGAGATAAATATAACGAGAGTCGACATATTTGTTGGTTAACGGATCATTGCTGTCAAAATCCTGCCAGAATGCCAGATCGCCTGCGGTATCTTCGCTCACAGAACCAATCGTGACATAGTCTGGCAGCCCCGGCAGCTGTCCGTCTTCCGTACGCACACGAAACCCGATAAATCGTTCTTCGCCGGTTTCGTAATCAATAATGCGCACAGACGCCCGTCCCGCTTCGAGGCCGGTAATCCGCAATATGTTGCCGTTAATGATTTCGGCGTGGACCACACGTGAGTTACTGGTTGCGACGCTAAACTGTACAGACTCGCTGGAGGAGGTAAGCGTGTACTCGGCAGTCCCCTGGTCAACGGTGACCTGCAAGGCTTGCCCTGTAACGTCAACATTCTCAATGCTGATCAAACTGGCGCCACCAGCCACATAAACAACTTCGTCGCTCATGCTTGCCCCGTCTGCATTGCTGGCCTCGATCTGATATCGAAAAATACCGTAGTCTCTGTTCGTAATGAGCAGGCTATCCGTTTGCGGGGTGGCATTGCCCGACAATGGCGATTCGTGGATCAGTTCGCCGTTTTCGTACAACTTCCATTGATCCGCAGGCGCCCCTGCCCAGAGATTAAGGGTTACACGGTAACCGCCAGAGTTGAAATCCGTGAGGACGCTCACACTCGGCTTGTTAGGAGCACCTACTACAGGGTCGGGGTCCGGATCGGGATCCACAGGATCTACCGGGCCACCACTACCTTGAAAGGAGAAGCCGGTTGGCTCACTGTGAGTTCCAACAGAAACAAAACCGATCGTCAGCGACTCGCCCGCATCCAGTGTGTTATCCCAATTGGGAGGCGTAATGCGATAACGGCCGCCGCCAAGATTCTCAACCTCGGCATTCCAGAGTGACTGAATCTCGCCGCTATAGTCAAACTCAAGTTGCCAGTTCGTGAACGCCGTCGATTCATCGTTGGTGAGCTTTAAGCTGGCGGTGCGTCCGGAACCCCAGTCTTCTTCGACCTGAAATTGTACATCAGGCGCATCGGCCAGCGGATGCGCCGCGAGCATTGTACGCACCTCAAGCGCCTCAAGCGAATCCATTTTTCGCGACATTTTGTCACGAGATCGCCGCGGAGTAGAGTGTTTTTTTGAGAACCATTGTTGCAGCTTCGCGTATAGTCGTTTCATCGGATCAACTCTGCCAGAGCAGAGCCCTTTCAAGTCTGTGCAAAGGCAGTGATCTTCCAACACGCTGAGGGAAAGCATCTGGATGACAATCGGGTTGCTTTATCATAAAGCAGCCGTTGAGAATATTGTTTTTTAAATGACATGTTTGCAATCAACGGTTTGACCAATATCGCTTCATGGCGATTCACGGATTCCGTCTCGACTGCCAGGGAAATCCCCCGAATTTCAACACAAATGATAATCTTAGTTCGCTTAGTACGGCGTAATGGTCCAACCTGTTTGCTCGTAATGTCAATTTATTCGACCGCGTGATAAAGTCTCTGGCAAGTTAGTTTTGTACCATGTTGGTGACTTTAATTCTCAGCCTCCTGCCATGCTACGTTGGCAATATTGAACTCCTTTCGAAGCAAATCCAAAGGCAGGCGCGTATCATGATCGCAAAAAAACCAGCACGATGAGCTCAGAGTGACTACGCCACTTTTGGATCGAAATAAGTCATCAACCTGTCTGGCAAATCGCGATACTGAATATCATCATTATGCGGAATCTTATCATTATACTGAATCTCTCCGCTGCATTAGCTGACTTCAACTCCCTGTAGAATGACCAGGTGACCGGGGAGACAACACACTCGATTTAATACCTGACTGTTTCAGGAGTGTTCAAAATGATTCACATTCGCTACTCACACAGAAATCCCCTCAGACTGAAGCGATAAGTCCCGCTTTCAAGCGCGAGGAACGATTTCGCCTGATCGTATGTTTGAAGAATGAGCGACCTCACAAGATTAATTCGAGTTTATCTGCTCTGCATCAGGCTTCTCTCGTGTGCCCTGATGCCTGATAATGGAATCTGAAGACGCGATGTTAGTCCGTCTATGTTATGTCAGTACGGAACGAAAATCTTTTTTGGGTCACGCGGTTATGCCTCAGATACTTGTCGTTGAAGATCAAATGAATCTCCTGCGGAGTATCCTGCGCACTTTGAATGAGTCCGGATTTGAAACCGAGGCGGCCGAAACACTGAGCGCGGCAGCCAGGCTGATGTCGTCACGCATCGATCTGGTTGTGCTGGACCTGATGCTGCCCGACGGCTCTGGACTGGACTGGTTGCGCGCACTCCGCGCTGCAGGGAACAAAACCCCCGTTTTGATTTTAACAGCCCGCGATTCGATTGAAGATCGCGTCGCCGGACTCGATACCGGAGCCGACGATTATCTGGTCAAACCGTTTGCCCTCGATGAACTGCTGGCACGCATCCGCGCACTGCTGCGTCGGGACGCACAAACGAACGAGAGAGAATTCTCGTTCGGCGATCTGACAGTAAATCTGGTCTCGCGCACCGTTCATCGGGGTGGTAGGTCAATTTCCTTGCAGAACCGTCAGTTGGAGCTACTCGCCTATCTGATTTCGCATACCAATCAGATAGTGACGCGAGAGATGATCTCCCGCGACGTCTGGAAGGAATCGACGGCGACATGGACCAACGTGATCGAGGTTCAGATCAACCAGCTGCGCAAGAAGATTGAGGAACCCGGGCAGACTGCCATTCTGCATACCGTGCGCGGCCAGGGTTATCTGCTGGGAGATCCTCCATGAGACAGCTTTCGATTCGCTGGCGGTTAACACTCTGGTACGCGTTCGCGCTGGCAGTGATGTTGTGCGTGTTCTCCCTGGTACTCTGCCTGTTGGTCTGGTCTCAGGTGCTGGCACGCACGGATACAGGTTTGCGCGAAGAACTGCAGGAAATTGGCTTGGAAGTCGCACTCGCCGACAGCGCCTCGGTTTTCGCGGCGCAAGCCTCAGCACGATTTTCTCAGCACGAATTTTATGAGTTTATGGTGACCGATGAAACGGGCCACGTCATCTTTAACAGTACAGGGCTTCAAGAATCGGTGGTGACGTTGCCGCCGTCGACCACAAAGCTGCCACAGGAGCGACTGGAAACACAGGATCTTGAAGGTTTAGGCCCGTATCGTATTGCGAGCACTACCATGGCTGGCTCGTTTGGCACCTTGAACGTGCAGGTGATGACCTCTCTCATCCCACTGTATAATGACCTGCATACCCTGCAATGGGCGGTCGCATTCCTGTTACCGCTGGCGGTCCTGCTGGCGATCGCCAGCGGTCAGTTTCTGGCGGGCCGGGCGCTACGACAGGTCCAGCAGATTGTCGACGCCACCAATGCGATCAACATTACCTGCCTGGACCATCGGATTCAGGTCGCGAATCCCAATGATGAAATCGGGAAACTGGGAGTGGCATTGAACTCTCTAATCAACCGACTGGAACGCGCTGTGAATGAGATTCGTCGTTTCACCGCGGATGCGTCTCACGAAATCCGCACGCCGATCGCCGCTTTGAGACTGGAAGCCGAGTCGGTACTGCGTTCGCCGCGCACGCCGGATGAATACGCGCAGACGCTGGCAGTTGTTGTTGAGGAAACCACGCGTCTGGGAAAACTGGCCGATCAACTGCTCAATCTCAGTCGACACGACGCCGGTATCGTGCCCTGCAATCATGACCCGGTTCAACTGGATGCACTGCTGCGGGATGTGGTCGATCAACTTCAACCCTTTGCCAATGATCGTGGCGTGGCCTTGAGTTGCGAAATCGAAACGGTATGTGAAGTTCTCGGCGATGACATCAGTCTCAGCCAGGTGTTTTTCAACGTTCTGGATAACGCGATCAAGTACACGCCCCTTGCCGGTCAGGTGACGGCGCGTCTGAGTGTCTCGGATCATACCGCGGTCATCGAAATCCAGGATTCGGGCATCGGGATTTCTGCCGCCGATTTACCGCATCTCTTCGATCGGTTTTATCAGGCCGATCCTTCGCGTCAATACTCCGGTGGAGGTGCCGGGCTGGGCCTCTCGATTGCCAGGGCGGCCGTTTTGATGCACGAAGGCACGATTGACATCCAAAGCCAGCCCGAACACGGGACGACCGTGACGGTTCGTCTGCGATTATACACGAACGCTGATGAACCGAGTTCAACTCCCACAGACCGAATTACGGTGTGATATTCCTTCCACGTGAATCAACAAGTCGATCATCAGTAATTTGAGCGAAACAAAAAGTAAGAAAGTAATTTGAGATGAAAATTCTGAAACAAGTATTCGCTCTCCTGGCGTTTTGTCTCATTCTGGGGCTGCTGTTCATCATCTGGGATCGCGATCGTAAAGCACAGCAGGAAACCGCGTCGACAAAAACCAAACACGTAGAGCACCATGCGAAGACCACGCACCCCGTGAGTGAAGCGGAGCTGAATATCATTGAACTCAGTCCCGCAGCGGTCAGAAGCCTGGGAGTGGAAACACAGCCGGTTGAAATCCTCTCAATGCCTCGCGCGCGGCCCTATGGTGCGGAGATGGTTTTGCCGACAGGCGCTTCAGTGATTGTTTCCGCCCCGCTCGCCGGAACGTTGCGGCATCCGCACGGTGATTTATTCCCTCAAGTCGGTCGGCGAATTAAAAAAGATGAAACGTTGTTGGAACTGCTGCCGTTACTTTCACCTGAGCGTTCTGTTTTAACGCCGGCTGAGCGAATTCGTTTCGCGGAAGCAAAGGCGGCGGTGGCACAATCGCAAATTGATGCAGAGGGTTTGCTTCAGCAGGCGAGTGTGCAGAAAGATGCCGCGCAGATTGAGTTGACGCGGGCCGAACGCCTGCTACAGGACAACGTGGGCACTCGACGCGCCGTCGATGATGCCAAGGCGAAAGTGCAGTTGGCGGACGAAGTTCTGGCGGCAGCCAGGAGTCGTAAAAAACTGGTCGACAGCATTAGCCTGGATGAAGAAGCCGGCACGCTCAAACCGCTCGCCATTCATTCTCCCCTGTCAGGCATTGTCCGCACCACGAACGTTCAGCCGGGCCAGTTGATTGCCGCCGGACTCCCTCTGTTTGAAGTCATGAATGATGAGGTACTGTGGATCAAAGTCCCCGTTTATGTGGGGGAACTGAATGAAATTGATATGAAACGCTCCGCGCGTCTGACGCTGCTGGATGGTCGTTTAACAAACAAAGATATCCTCGGAAAACCGGTCTCACTTCCTCCAACGGCAATGCCGCTTTCGGCTGCGGTTGACATCTATTACGAAATCACCAATGTCGATCATCAATTTCGCCCCGGTCAGAAAGTCGCAGCTCATCTGCCTTTAGTGGGTGAGACAAGCGTGAAATCCATACCGTGGTCGGCACTCATCTACGATATTTACGGAGGCCAATGGGTCTACGAACAGGTGGGAGAATGCCAGTACGTTCGTCGCCGCGTCGAAGTCGGCTGGGTTGATCAGGGCCGGGTAGCTCTCTTACGCGGGCCTGCGGTCGGCGCGCAGATTGTGACCGCCGGAGCAGCAGAACTTTCGGGAACCGAATTCGGCTTTGCGAAATAACGCAGACGCCAATAGCAGAATTTATTTAAGTCAAAGTTGATTGACAGTTCAAAACGTGTGGAGATGAATATGAGGTGGCTCGTTGAAACGGCCTTGAGGTTACGCATCGCGGTGATCGCTGCAGCGGTGTTGTTGATCGTGGGAGGGCTGCGAATGGTGCCTGAGATGCCGCTCGACGTCTTCCCTGAATTTTCCCCGCCGTATGTTGAGATACAGACCGAAGCCCCGGGACTGTCCGCGGAAGAAGTCGAAAACCTGATCACGTTTCCTTTAGAAAACGCACTCATTGGTACACCCGGTCTGGATATACTGCGGTCTAAGTCAGTACTGGGTCTGTCCTCAATCCGCATGCTGCTCACGGAAAATGTGGACCTCTATCGGACGCGGCAACTGGTGCAGGAACGACTGGCTGTGGAAGCACCACGTCTGCCGACCGTCGCTCGTCCCCCGGTGATTCTGCAGCCGCTCTCTTCACTCAGCCGCATGATGAAAATCGGAATGTGGTCCGATTCACTCTCTCAGCAGGAACTTTCGGAACTGGCGGTCTGGACAATTCGACCGCGGTTGATGGCAATTCCGGGCGTCGCCAATGTAGCCATCTGGGGGCAGAGAGACAAACAACTGCAGGTGATGGTGGACGTTGATCGGCTGCGGGCGCATCAGGTGACCCTCGATGCCGTCCTGCGTTCCGCGGGAGACGCCGTCGTACTGGATGCAGGCGGTTTTGTCGATACGCCGAACCAGCGGATGGCGGTACGCCAGCTTTCGCCGGTCAGCGGCCCGGAAGATTTAGCAAGAACGGTGGTCTCGTTTAATGGCGGAGCCGCGCTGCGTCTGGGGGATGTGGCCGACGTCAGGATCGGGGCGGCCCCCGCCATCGGAGACGCCGTGATCAACGACCAGCTCGGTTTGCTGCTGATCGTCGAAAAGCAGCCAGCGGCTAATATTCTGGAAGTGACGCGCAAGGTCGAAGCGGCTCTGGATCTGCTCAGACCGGGATTGAAGGGAGTTGAGATCGATTCCACCATCTTCCGCCCGGCGACGTTCATCGAGCGTTCGATTACGAATCTGACCAACGCGTTAATGATTGGATGTGTGCTGGTAGTGATTGTACTCATCGCGTTCCTGTATGACTGGCGGACGGCGGTCATCAGTCTGACGGCGATTCCACTGTCTCTGATTTCGGCGGTGCTGTTGATTCACTGGTGGGGCATGACCATCAATACGATGATTATCGCGGGCTTGGTCATCGCTTTGGGAGAAGTTGTTGACGATGCGGTAATCGACGTGGAAAACATCGTGCGCCGTCTGCGACTCAACCAGCTTGCCGAACGCCCGCGTGCTGCCTTTTATGTCGTTTTGGACGCCTCAATGGAAGTCCGCAGTGCGATTGTGTATGCGACGGCGATTATTGTGCTGGTCTTTCTGCCGATCTATTTTCTGGAAGGGTTGCCCGGTTCATTTTTTCGACCCTTGGCGCTCGGTTATATCCTGGCCATTCTGGCATCGCTGCTGGTGGCGATTATTGTGACGCCGGCCATGTCACTGCTGCTGTTGCCGCGCAAGCACGTGAAACAGCATGAACCTCCTCTGACGCGGTGGCTGAAGATTCCCTATCGCAACATGTTGCCGTGGTTCGCGGTGCGTCCGAAGTCGGCGATTGGCGTTCTGACGATCTCCTTCGCTGCGACATTTGTGTTACTGCAGAGTCTGGGACAGGAACTGCTTCCAAACTTTCAAGAGACCGATTTCCTGATGCACTTTGTCGAAAAGCCGGGCACCTCCATTGAAGCGATGGACCGCATTACGATTAAGGCGAGCCGTGAACTGCGGGCGATTCCCGGCGTGCGCAACTTCGGCAGTCATATCGGCCGCGCTCAGGTTGCCGATGAAGTGGTCGGACCAAACTTTACCGAACTCTGGATCAGTATTGACGAAGATGTGGACTACGATGAAACGCTCGCCAAAATTCAGGCGGTCGTAGACAGTTATCCCGGCCTGTACCGTGATGTGCTGACGTATTTGCGAGAGCGAGTTAAGGAAGTGCTGTCGGGAACCAGCTCCAGTATTGTGGTGCGTATCTATGGTCCGGAACTGGAAACACTCAGAAATCAGGCGCATGAGGTCGCTGCAGTCATGGGGGAAATAAACGGCGTGAGCAATCTCAAGGTCGAACCCCAGGTACTGGTTCCTCAAGTTGACATCCGACTCAAGCCATTAGCCGCCGAACGATTTGGATTGACTCCCGGTCAGGTTCGACGGGCGGTCACAACAATGCTGCGGGGAACGAAGGTCGGTGAAGTGTTCGAAAACCAGAGGAAGATGGATGTCATGGTCTGGGGGACTGAGGCATCTCGTACGGATCTGGAGGCACTGCACGAACTGAGAATCGATTTACCCAACGGTGGGCAAGTGCCCCTCAAAGATGTTGCGGAAATCGGCATTGCCCCTGCCCCGAATGAAGTCAAACGCGAAAGCGGTTCACGACGTATCGACGTCACCTGCGATGCCAAAGGCCGGGATCTGGGTTCTGTCGCGCGAGATATCGAGGCGGCTGTGGGCGGTATGCCTTTTGATCGTGGTTATCATCCCGAGTTTCTGGGAGAATTTGCCACCCTGCAGGCATCTCAGAACCGATTGCTGCTGCTTGGAGCGGTCGCACTGATCGGAATTCTGCTGATCCTGTATATCGATTTTCAGTCTGCTCGATTGACGCTCATGGTCTGCCTGACGATACCGTTTGCCCTCATCGGTGGCGTAGTTGCCGTCTCACTGGCAGGCGGCGTACTCTCGCTCGGTTCACTCGTGGGGTTCATCACCGTGCTTGGCATCGCCGCCCGTAACGGGATCATGCTGGTCAGTCATTACCGGCATCTTCAGGCGGTAGAGGGGATGTCGTTTGGTCTTGAACTTGTGATCCGGGGTGCTGAAGAACGCCTCGCTCCGATTTTGATGACCGTGCTGACCACTTCGCTGGCGCTGTTGCCTCTCGTTATTTCGGGGAACAAACCGGGACACGAAATCGAATATCCGCTAGCAGTCGTCATCATCGGGGGGCTCGTGACCTCGACCATCTTGAATCTCTTTCTGCTGCCGCCGCTCTACCTCTTGTGGGGTAAACAGCCAATTTCGACTACGAAAAATGCTGTTGAGTCAGGGTTCAACGGGGCGCTTATCCCATCGGAACAACCCGGACTGTCGACGTAGGTTTCCTAAAGTGATTCGTAGAGTCAGCCATTCCCCGTCGGGAAGATTAACTCTGACTTAAAAAGGGACTTCGTATTGAATCGATGATACAGATTTTGACGAAAGGAGAGAGTAAGGCGTCAGCCTGATGCATGGGGAATCGACGGAGTGCTTCCCCACTGAAAAATACTTACTGGATCGAAATGCCATGATGGCGCGTCTTCACATCCTGCTTTTATTGCTGCTGTTGACTTTTAGTGGATGCAGGGCCAGCGGTTCGTCTCGATCCGATCTGGTCTCTGCGAAGGACATCCCCGGTGATCTCTCATCTGTGATCGAAACTCAGGGAGCCAGAGTCTCGGTACCTGCTGAACGCAAACCAGACAGCAAGATCCAAAAAGTATCGTTACAGTTTACGGAAACAGACGAACCGGACAACTCTACTGAAATTCCCCATTTTGCAAGACAGTCATTGTCTGTTTACGACAGCATCTCGCTGGCGTTGGCAGGCAACCCGGACCTGGTCGCGCTGCGTGAAACGGAACAGGTCGGTGTTGCCACTGTGGGAGTCGCGGAAACGTATCCGTTCAATCCGACGCTGCAGGCGCAGGTCACTCCCGGCCAGTACTTGCCGGGAGGAGGCCCAACAGGGACCACCTATCATTACGTCTTGCTGATGCAACGGATTCAACTGGCCCACCAGCAGCAGTTTCGTGAAGATGCAGCGCATTCTGCATTAAACGGCGTGCGCTGGAATATTCATCAGGCGGAACTTCAGGTGACTTCTTTGACGGCACAATTATATTTCACGGCGCTCTATCAACGCGGGCTGCTGGAAGTGGCTCAGGCCAGTCAGGATAATAACGAACGTTTACTCGCAGCATTGTCAAAGCGATTTGATGCAGGCGATATTTCCGGCGCGGATCTGGCGACGGTTCGCATCGATACGCGTTCCACGAGCCAGCAGCTCAGGCTGGCTGAAGTCAACTATCAGTCTTCACTGCGCAATCTTCGAAGCCAGCTCGGACTGCCGCCCGATTCCCCCGAGGATATTGCAGGCGACCTGAGAACGATTCAATGGTTGCTGCCCACTGCAGAGAACGACGGATCGATAAAGTCGGAAATCAATTTTCAAAGTGTGAATGAATCACCAGACAATCGGGCCTGGGTAACGAGCTGGGCGGCATCCCGGCCGGATGTCCTAGTGGCGCATGCCAATATTGATGTCGCTTCTGCCGGCTTGAATCTTGCTTCCGCAGATCGGGTTCCCGATATCACAACGGGCCCGTATTATCAGCGCGACGCAAGTGGCTTGTATCATTTTGGCCTGCGCGCGGAAATGAGTCTGCCAATTATTAATACAGGCAGACCTCTCGAAACGCAGCGTATGACCGAACTGAACCAAAGGACTGCGGTCTGGCGGCAGACGCTCCTGCGGGCCGAGCTGGAAGCCCAGGCGGCGTTCGAACGTTATCAGCTCGCCTTTGACGTCCTTGCCAGAGAGAAAACGTTGAGTACAACAGAACTGCCGCAAGAGTTGCAGAGCCTGGAGAAACAATTCCTGGCAGGGGAAGTCGATGTCGTACGAATCATTCAGGCCCGTACCAGTATACTGCAGAATCAGCGCTCCCAACTCGACCTGCTGAACGAACTTGCTCAATCTGCCGCACTTCTCGTGGGGGCAACCGGCATGCCTCTGGATCTGCTGGTAGGCCAGGAACCGATCGTTCCTTCGTCGAAATCGAATCGGGACAAAGAAAACGATTCGTTTTGATGATGTACTGGACGTGAAGGTGCGTCCATTGTTAGTATGGAGAGTTGTCCGAGCCTGAACTGGTGATGCGGGAGTGAAGGCAACGTGTCCTGCTGGCTAACTTCGAGGAACAGGGAATCGATCATGATTGACAGTATGTCAGGAAGCCGATTATCACGACGTGAGTTACTGCGTGTAGGCGGGCTCGGCACACTCGGAATTTCGCTGCCTCAATTATTGTCCGCACGCGCTTTGAGTGCCGGCGACGGACTGACGCCGAAAGCAGATGCCTGCATCATCATATTTCTAAATGGCGGGCCCAGTCATCTCGATATGTGGGACATGAAGCCGTCCGGCCCCATCGAAATTCGCGGGGAGTTCGATCCGATTGCCACATCGCTCGATGGGGTCAATGTGTGCGAGCATCTACCGCTTCTGGCACGACAGATGCACCATGCGACGCTGGTGCGGTCGATGAATCACAGCGTCAATAATTCACACGCTGCGGCTGTGTACGCCGCTTTGACCGGCCATGATCGCGGCGAACAGGGGGGCGGTGCCAAACCGAACGATCATCCCTCGCCGGGCGCCGTCCTCGCCAAACTCCGACCGACGCCCTCCGGCTCGCTCCCCTATATTACACTTCCCTATAAAACTAAAGAGGGTGCCGCCGGTCCCTTGCAACCCGGTTTTCTGGCCGGTTTCATGGGCGCGACCTACGATCCGTTCTGGGTCCTCGACGATCCCAACTCACCCAATTTTCATGTCCGGAATTTGTCGCTTCCGGAAGGTCTGGCACAGGAGCGTATGAATGCGCGCCGCGGCCTGCTCTCCTCGCTCGATCGTGGTCTGGGAGCGGAGGCAGATCAGACGCTGGCTTCGATGGACGATTTCCAGAGGCAGGCATTCGATCTGCTGACTTCGAATCATGCACAACGGGCCTTCAAGCTGGACGAAGAATCTGTCGGCGTGCGAGATCGTTATGGTAGAAATATTTACGGGCAGAGCGTACTGCTGGCGCGACGATTGATCGAAGCGAAGACGCGCGTGGTGACAATGTCATGGGCGCCGGACGCGAATGCTACGTGGGACACGCACGGCCAGAATTTTAATACTCTGAAAACAACTCTGTTACCACAGTTTGATGCCGCCTGCAGCAGTCTGATTGAAGACCTCGCACAGCGCGGACTTCTGGAACGAACGCTGGTCGCCGTACTGGGCGATTTTGGTCGCACCCCCAAAATCAACAACAATGCGGGCCGCGATCACTGGAATTCCTGCTACTCGATTATGCTGGCCGGTGGGGGTTTCAAATCCGGATTTGTTTACGGTGCCAGCGACCGCTCGGGTGCAACGCCCACGCACAGCCCGGTCACTCCCGGCGATATTGTGGCGACAATTTATCGTTTACTGGGCGTCGACCATCTTCACATGCTGTACGACACTCTCAACCGTCCGCATACGGTCGTCCCCGAAGCCCGCATCATTCACGATCTCATTACCTGAAACCTGCCACACAGTTCTCCCGCTCTTAATCCATAGACTCTAATTGCCTGTGATTCAAAAGCAGATGTCTGAATAATTCGTGTCAGGCCGTCGTTGGCAGGAGTTCTCGAATCGGTTTACCAAAGGGTAAGATCGGCACCGGACGCCCCTGTAGATCATGTAAAACATACTCATGATCGATTCCAAGATGCCGATAAACGGTCGCCCAAAGATCATTCGGGGTGAGTCGTCGTTCCACCGGGTATTCGCCTTTGGGGTTTGTCGCTCCGATCACCTGGCCGGTTCGCATACCACCGCCGGAGACCAGCATAGACATTGCTTTCGGCCAATGATCGCGTCCGGGTTGCATCACCCCTGTTTGTGTTCCACGTTGTACTGTAATTTTGGGAGTCCGCCCAAATTCGCCAGTCACTACCAGCAGCACCCTGCGATCCAGGCCACGTTGATAGAGATCTTCGATGAGTGCCGAGACAGCCTGATCATAAGGGGGCAAACGCCATTCACAATCTTTGAAAAGATGCGCATTGACTGCATGAGAATCCCAGTTATAAGAGACCGTTTTGGGTGTCGGTTTGCCTGGGAATGGATGTTCCCAGACCATCGTGACAAACCTTACGCCTGATTCCACCAGCCGCCGCCCGAGAATGGCCCGCTGACCATAAGCATTCCAGCCGTAGCGATCGCGGATTTCTTTCGGTTCTTTGGAAAGATCAAATGCACTGCGTACTTTCTCGCTCGTCAGCATATCAACGGCCTGACGATTAAAACTATCCATGGCGATCATGGAGCCGCTTTTGTCGACGTCTCGCCGAAATTTGTCAAGTCCTTTCAGCATGGCAATCCGGTCATCCAGCCGGGCCTCCATCGTTGCATTGACTCCAATGTTTTGTACTTTGAATTCCGGATCGCTGGGATCTCCGGCCACCATAAAGGGAGTTGACGAAGGACCGAGATAGGCGGGCCCCATTGCAAAGGTGTCGATGGAGGCACGCGAGCCATCGACCTCAGACACACACACCGGCATTTCATTGCCATTTTTTTGCAGCATTTTTTTCACAATCGTACTGACGGCAGGCGCGTCATTGACTGTTCCGACGGGAGTGGCAGGAACACGGCCTGTCATCAATCGCTTATGCCCACCACCATGATCGGCAAACTCATGGTGAATCGAACGGATCAAATTGAATTTATCGGCGATCTTCGCATGTTGTGGCAGCATTTCACAAACATCGAGACCAGGCACGTTTGTTCGGATCGGGCCGAACTCACCTCGATATTCCGCCGGAGCTCCGGGTTTCATGTCGTAGGTTTCCATGTGAGGCGGACCACCGGGAAGCCAGACGAAGATCACCGATGTGTCATCGGTAGAATCTCCCCTCGCTTTCGCGAGAGCCTGCTGGCGGAGAAAATCATTCATTCCCAAGCCAAGGATGCTCGAACCACCAACTTCAAGGAACGTGCGACGTTTCATCGGGCCAGCACAGCGACCTTTTCCGGATTTTCCGCTCATTTTAACATCCCAATCGAAAAAAAACTCGTTTGGTATTTTCCAAGATCTACACATCAACGTATTGTAATGTATATTGCATCGTTTAGAATAGAAATACAAGTTCAATCTATTTTTGAATCTTGCGAATTTTAAAAATTGAAACCAGGAAATGTTTCACTAAACACATACTAGCATACAGTTTAGACACTTTCGAAACCAGCCTGCGATGTTACCGGGTCAACATCACAATATCATACACGACGCTTTTTATTCTCAATTAGCGATTCCGTTTGTCGCAAAACAATGGGAAAATCTATGAAATCAACACGCTCATTCCAGTTCCTGGCTTCCTGCCTGGGAGCCCTGCTTCTTTTGAATCCTGGCACATCGCAGGCCGCACAACTTGTGGGGTTCCTCCCGAATCAGGCAAAAGTCATCGAATTAAGCGACCCGGACGCACGGCAGCAGGTACTGGTCACGCTTGAAGAAAAAGCGGGAATCATTCGAGATGTGACGCGGGAAGTCAACTATCATGTTGCGCCTCAGGGAATTGTTCGGGTCAGCAAAACAGGTTATGTGACTCCACTGACGAATGGCGAGGCAACCATTACTGCGCAGATGCCGTCGGCAGCCCCTGCAGTCTTCTCTGTCCGGGTCACTTCTTTTGAGAAGCAGCGCCCCGTCAACTTTTATAATGACGTGATTCCCCAATTGACACGGGGAGGCTGTAACAGTGGTGCCTGCCATGGTACACCCACGGGAAAAAACAATTTCCATCTTTCTCTACTCGGTTTCGAACCGCGTAATGATTTTGAATTTATCACAAAAGAATCTCTGGGGCGTCGCGTGAATCCGGCGGCACCGGAAATGAGTTTACTTTTGCGAAAAGCAACCGGCAGCATACCGCACGGCGGTGGTAGTCGATTTAAACCGGATGGCCCTGAATTCAATCTGATCAGCCGCTGGATTCAGGAAGGGATGATATACGACCCGGAACATGACCCGATCGTAAAACGAATCGAGATCTACCCCAAAGACCGGGTTCTCCAGCAGCAGTCGACTCAGCAACTGATTGTGACGGCATTCTTCTCTGATGGTTCAACGCAAGACATCACGCGCGTGGCGGAATATAAGCCAAATCAGCCCAAGATGTCTGAAGTGGATGCGCATGGTCTCGTCCAGGTCAAAGATTTCACTGGCACGACATCAGTGATGGTTCGCTTCCAGGAACACGTCGCGGTTTTCATGGCGACGATTCCGTTAGGCAAGCCCACACCGAATCTACCGCAGCCAACAAACTTTATTGATGAGCATATTTTTGCAAAGCTGAAAATTTTAGGGTTACCTGCGTCTGAAGAGTGTGATGATGCGACGTTTCTGAGACGCGCGACGTTAGACATCACCGGCAGACTTCCAACCCTCGAACAGACACAGGTCTATTTATCAGATAAGGCTCCTGATAAACGCGCTCGAAAAATTGATGACCTTTTAGACAGTCCGGGGTACGCAGATTTGTTCGCCGCAAAATGGGCGGGAATCTTACGTAACAAAGCGGGCGGCAATCTGGAGCAGATCGCGCGGGAAACCTTCGGCTTTCACGCCTGGATTCGAACCAGCCTCGCCACCAACAAACCCTACAATCAATTTGTCACGGAACTGGTCACAGCGCGTGGCAAACCAGGAACGAATCCGGCCGTTTCCTGGTACCGGGCCGTTCAAGATCCCAAAGATCAGATGTCAGACATTGCCCAGGTTTTTCTGGGAGTTCGTATCCAGTGTGCTCAGTGTCACCACCATCCCTATGAAAAATGGAGCCAAGACGATTTCTACGGATTCCAGGCCTTCTTTACCACCATTGGACGCAAAGAAGTTTACAAGCTGCCTGAAGACGACATCGTGTACCATAAACGAATTCCCGCTGTTGCAAAAAACCCGAATACGGATCAAGAACTGAAACCAACGCCCCTCGATGGAGATCCGCTGGAGATTCCGGTTCAACGTGATCCGAGAATCGATTTGGCGAATTGGATTACTTCGCCGAACAATCCTTTTTTTGCCAAGATTCTTGTGAATCGATATTGGAAACACTTTTTCGGCAGAGGTCTTGTTGAACCGGAGGATGATATCCGTGTCACGAATCCGGCAACACACCCGGCCTTGCTGGATCAACTGGCAGAGTCTTTTGTCAAATCGAATTACGACTTGAAACAACTTTGCCGCACCATCTGTAACAGCCGCACCTATCAGTTCAGTTCATTCCCGAACCAATCCAACCAGGATGACGATCAGAATTACGCACGCTACTACCCGCGTCGTCTCTCAGCTGAAATCATGCTGGATGCGATGAATGATGCCGCTGGAGCGAAAAATCATTTCAATCATCAACCGGTGGGAGCCCGTGCTGTCGCCTTACCGGATGACTCGGCCAATGTGGAATCGTTTTTCCTGCGTGTTTTTGGTCGCCCTCAAATGGATACCGCCTGTGAATGCGAACGGACTGCTAATGCCGACCTTGCTCAAAGTCTGCACTTAATTAATTCAGATACGATGGAGAAACTCCTCTCGGCTCCTGATGGTCGGGCGGTTCAACTGGCTCGCGACAAAAGCAAAGACGCTCGTACGCACATCGTCGAACTTTATCTGCATACGATGTCCCGTCAGCCAACACAGACGGAACTCGACACTGCTTTGGCACATCTGGATAAGAAGCGAAAACTAGCGGAAGCCGATCCCAAAAAACCATCGATCGAACAGGCTGATAAAGAAGCCTACGAAGATATTATCTGGGTTGTGATTAATACAAAAGAATTTTTATTCAACCACTAATATGCAACGAATGATTTGAACATGAAGACGATCAAACAAATAAAACTGAGCGCCCGTTGTGTCTTGATAGTCTTGCTGATTCTGACTTACCAACAGGCTGCTTCTGCCCAGTTGCCAACCGCTGATCTGCATCGTATTCAACCATTTGCTGCACAGGCAGGGAAAACCGTTGAAGTCTCCCTGTCGGGTAAGAATCTGGATGAAGCCACTGAACTTCGCTTTACGCATCCGGGAATCACAGCAAAACCAGTGCTGCTACCTGCGGATGAATTCTTTCCACAGGCTCGCGTTCAAGGTTCAAAATTCGATGTGATGATCTCACCCAATGTTCCCCCGGGAATCTATGAGGCACGCGCGGTTTCTTACTTTGGGTTGTCCACCGCCAGGCCCTTCGTTGTCGCTGCCTCAAACAGCCAGGAAGTCCCTGAGTCAGGAGATCATGCGACTCGGGAAACGGCAATGCCTGTTGAGGTGAATTCGGTCATCACCGGCAGTGTTCCTTCACGAGGAATCGACTGGTACAAACTGAAAGCGACTTCCGGTCAAAGAGTTCTCATCGAACTAACTGCAGAACGGATTGATTCACGGCTCGATGGTCAGATCGTGGTTTATAATTCTCAGGGACGTGAAATTGCCCGCAACCGGGACTGGTATGACCGCGATCCGTTTATCGAAATCAATTCGGAACAGGACAGGGAATTCTATCTGGCGATCTCCGATATTCTCTACCGGGGTGGTTCGGAACACTTTTATCGCCTGAGTATTTCCGATCAACCACATATCGATTTTATTTTCCCACCTGCGGGCGAACCGGGATCGAGAAACACATACACCGTTTATGGTCGAAATTTACCCGGCGGCAGTTTCGGAAAATCCATTTATCGAAATGGCCAGAAACTGGAATCGGTCGAAGTGGAAATTCCATTACCCGATGTCTCCACCCCTCCTGCCAGTTTTCAGCCCGGAACTCCCCGCCAGGGACTCTTAAATGCCTTTGATTACCGGCTTGAGAATTCCAACTCTGTCAAAATCGGTTTCGCAACAGCACCTGTCATCATCGAATCTTCTCAGCAGGATCAGCAAACCGTTTCGATTCCCGTGGAAATTGCCGGACGATTCGATGCACCCGATGACGAGGATGTCTTTCACTTTCACGCAGAAAAAGGCAAGACCTATTGCGTCGAAGTCATCTCGGATCGAATGAATTCCCAGGTTGATCCCTATCTGGAAATCCAACAGATTTCGAAATCAGAAACAGGAGAAGTCGTTTTTAAGAAGATCACTAAAAACGACGATTTACCCTCATTTTTTAGTGTCGATAACAAAGATGCCATCAATCTCAACTCGAACGATGCCGCGGTTTCATTCGTCGCGGAACAGGATGGCGACTATGCCGTCACAGTGCTTAATCAGTTTGGGGGAGGCGGGTCTGCTGATATTTATCGTCTGGCGATTCGCGAACCTAAACCGGATTTCCAACTCATCGCCACCACGGAACGTCCCCTGCCTTCCGGTCGAACGGGTTACTCAGTCACCCCGCTCTTACGACAGGGGGCCAACTGGGGAGTCCGGATTGTCGCGCCTCGCCAGGACGGATTTACCGGAGATATCGTAATCACCGCGGAGAATTTACCAGAAGGAGTCTCGGCAGAGCCTTTGACTCTCAGCGAAAAAACAGATCGAGGCATATTTGTGATTTCGGCCGATCCAACGGCTAAAACCTGGGCGGGTGAGATCAGAATTGTGGGAACAGCTCAGATCAATCATCAACAGGTGGTCCGCGAAGCAAAGTTTGCTTCGCTGATCTGGGGGCACATTTTTGCCGATTCGATCCGCGTCCGCTCCCGACTCACCATGCGCACGCCTCTTGCAGTCAACGGACACGAACCAGCGCCAGTCATCATCGCGCCTGCAGAAGACAAGGAATGGACCGTCGAACTTAACCAGAAACTCGAAATCCCGATCAAGGTCACTGAGAGCAAAACACGAAAAGGAAATTTGACGATCGAACCGTATGAACTGTTCGGCCTGTTACGCAGCCCCCCGACGGTGAATATTGCAGAGAAAGAAACCGAGGGAAAACTGGTGATTGACTTCAAACCCAACGGTAACTTTCAGATTGAACCCGGGCGGTACCAATTCGCGCTCATGGGAGTCGGCGTCACTGAATATCGTCATAACCTGCCAGCCAGCATTCAGGCAGCCGCCGAGCAGAAGCGAATTGAAAATCTGATTGTACAAATTAAATCAGATATTGATCGCACAAAAGTGGCTGTTGATAAATCAAAGGGTGTGCTTGAGCAAGCCAGACAGAACGCGGCACAAGCCGGCCCTGAATCGGAAGCGAAGTTAAAGCAAGCACAATCAGATTATGACTCAGCAGTGAAAGTCGCAAAAGAAACCAGCGAGAAGCTCACTCGCGCTGAGAAAGTACTGATACAAGCGGCAGCCACCGCGAAATCGACGGAATCAAAAGCGGCGGCCAGCAATGACAAGTTTGCCGTCTGGTCAAAACTCATCACAGTCACCGTCAAAAAACCAGCTGACAAAAAGTAAACATCTCTCGAAAATCGTTTAGCCTGTGTCCAGGTCTATTGTCGCGTCTCCAGGTCCATTCAGACCGAGGATCACCGAACGGATGACACTATGGTTAAATGGGACGCGCTCTCGTAAGCCAACAAGTGGCAGCGTCAACATCTCCGGCCCTCGACGTCTTGTATGCCCGGAGCTTCAGTCAAATCGGGTAGATCAAGGGAGCGATGGCACTGCCACTGATGAGGATCAGCAACCCGATCAAAAGCAGCGCGATAATAATCGGCGCCAACCACCATTTCTTGTTCTGGCATAAGAAATACCAGAATTCCGCCAGAATGCCCGGCGATGTGCCCTCGGACAGAGTCAGAAACTCAGTCGGGTTTTCGTCTGATGGGGACTGTTTGGAATCTATTTGATCTGCCATGATTTTCGCCCGTAAATTACTGCTTATCGATTCAGTCTGGTTTAATCGGAAATTAAAACTGCCGAAAATAATCTTCTTTCTTGCGGATGACTTTTTTTGCTTTCCAGTAAGATTCCGCCTCTGGATCGCAACGACTGTCGAGAAGGTCATGGCCCAATAAACGTAACATGCTGCCGATAGGGAATATGACGAAATAATATACCACAGCGATCAAGAGACAGGAAACAATCCATCTGACAGGATAAAACAAAATCATCCAAGCCAGATAAATCGGCTTGATGTGATGCGGTTGAATCAGACCAAAGCTCAGCAGCAGCACTGTCAGTCCTACCATGCCTGTTGTGACTGAAATCGACGCCGTTAGTTTGTAAACGAAAACCGTAAACAAACAGACAAAAAATGCCAGTGCCACAGCGAAAATTCGTAACTCGCGTTTGGTTGGATTCCAGTTGATTTCGGTATGTGTCATTTTTAATTGATTCAACTTAGTGTGAATGTTACTTGAACGATTAATCGAGGGCAAACTCATTGAGATGTTGATCGTCTTCAAATACCCGCGCCTGGGGTTGTTCCGACTTTAAAATGACAAAATGCTCCAATACCAGCACATCCATATTTGTAGTCATAAAACACTGCCAGGCATCCTGCGGGCTGCAGACAATCGGCTCTTCTCTCACATTAAAACTGGTATTAATGATCAAGGGACAGCCCGTCAATTTTTCAAATTCCGAGATCAGTTTAAAATACCGGCCGTGCCGGGTTTCGTCGACGGTCTGTAAGCGGGAAGAAAAATCAACGTGTGTAATCGCCGGAACTGAAGAGCGGCAAAGATTCAGCTGCTGGAAACCGATCAGCTGTTTTGATTCCGGCGAACGGGAACTCCACTGATGTTTTTGAACATCGGTAACCTGCAACATATACGGACTGGTGGTGTGCGCGGGAAATTCGAAATACTCATCGACCCTGTTTTGTAAAATAGAGGGTGCGAACGGACGAAATGATTCTCGAAACTTGATTTTCTGATTCATTTTAGACTGCATTGTTTCACTGCGGGCATCGCCTAAAATGCTTCTACCCCCCAGTGCCCGCGGTCCATATTCCATGCGTCCCTGCAGCCAGCCCACCACTTTTTCGGATGCGATGTGGCTTGCGGCCTGTCTGCAGAGTTCGCTTTCATCGGAAACATGGTGGTAAACCACATGTGTTTCATCCAGAAATTGTCGAATTTCTGTCTCGGAATATTTTGGTCCGAGAAAACTTCCCTGCTGCTGATCCTCAGGATTCACCTGTCGTGGTTTTCGCAACAACTGATTCCAGATAAAAAGTGCCACTCCCAGTGCACCACCGGCATCGCCGGCTGCCGGCTGGATCCAGATCTCTTCAAACGGACCTTCCCGAATGATCTTTCCGTTTGCCACACAGTTCAAAGCGACGCCCCCTGCCATACAGAGTCGCGATTGATTTGTCTGAGAATATACGTGCCGTACCATCTTCATCAGAATTTCTTCCATTACTGTCTGGATGGAAGCTGCCAGATCCATGTCGCGCTGTGTGATTTCTGTTTCAGGTTGCCGGGGTAAGCCACCAAAAAGTTGATGAAATCGCTTAGATGTCATCGTCAGTCCCTGACAGAAGTTGAAGTAAGACAAATCAAGGCGCAGGGAACCATCGGGTTTGATGTCGATCAGTTTCTCTCGAATCAGGTCGGCATAACGCGGCTCGCCATAGGGGGCCAGGCCCATCAGTTTATACTCACCCGAGTTGACTCGAAAGCCGCAGTAATAAGTAAAGGCAGAATACAACAGGCCGGGAGAATGCGGAAAATGCAGTTCTCTCTGAATTTCGATTCTGTTCCCCACGCCGGTTCCATAACTGGCGGTTGCCCATTCGCCGACTCCATCCACCGTCAGAAAAGCGGCTTCTTCAAAAGGGGATGGAAAAAACGCACTCGCGGCATGGGATTCGTGGTGTTCAATAAAAATGATGCGTTTTTTATATTGCTGGTGCAGTCCTTCGTAGATCACTTTCGGGATATGCAGTTTTGTTTTGAGCCAACCGGGAATCGTGTTCAGAAACGCTTTGAAGCCGAAGGGAACAAATGCCAGAGTTGTTTCCAGCAGACGTTCAAATTTCAAAAACGGTTTTTCATAAAACCCCACCAAATCAATCTGGTCCGGCGTCAGTTGCGCTTCGCGCAGACAATATTCGATGGACTGCACAGGAAATGAAGAGTCATGTTTGATTCGGGTAAAGCGTTCTTCCTGCGCTGCGGCAATAATCTCTCCATCAACAATGAGGGCCGCTGCCGAGTCGTGGTAAAAAGCCGAAATTCCCAGAATCGCTGTCATGAACTACCCGGTAATGAAAGGAGAGATAAAATCCATTAAAGAGGCACTCCTCATTGTAGCCTGATCTTACGACAAGAAAATGCGCCTAAAAGATATTTTGATGACATCAAAAAAGAAACATCACATTTACACGCGTCATCGTGGCATACCCATTGGCTTAATGAATCGATTACAATTGTCGAACTAACGACCATCTGTTACGTTGCAGAAAGAGCGCCTTTTAGAAAGACGTGATGACGACTAAATCTAATCCGCAGTCTAAGCCAATGATGTTCGGGAGCCTTGCTCCCTGGGACGAAGGCGATTTGCCAGCACCGCCGCCGTTCTCAGTGCGCAACCTGTTTCGTACGATCGGCCCCGGTGCGATCTTGCTCGCCGGTTCGATCGGTGGGGGTGAATGGCTCATCGGACCGACCATTGCTGTCAAGTACGGCATGGACATTCTCTGGATTGCGACCGTCGCCATTGCTTTGCAACTTCTGTTTAACCTGGAAGCCATCCGTTACACATTATACACGGGTGAACCGATCCTGGTAGGAATCATGCGTTTGCAGCCCGGTTCCCGGTTCTGGGCCGGTGGTTACATCTTCGCCACGATTGCACAACTGGGTGTTCCCGCTCTCGCCGCGGGTTGTGCTTCCGTTCTATTTGCCTCTTTTGCCGGTCATTTGGCAGGTGAGGGAGACACTGCTATTTTGCAATATTTAACTTATGCCGTGATATTAATAACGGTCGGCATTCTACTTTCCGGGAAAACGATCGAACGGATGCTGGAGTATTTTTCGTGGATTATGATCGCGTTCATTTTTTCGTTCCTGATTTTTGTGAATGTCCTCTTTGTGCCCTATGAGCACTGGATGAAAACATTCATCGGCTTCTTTCAGTTCGGAAGCATCCCCGCTGATGTCGACGTGTTATTACTGGCAGCTTTCGCCGCGACGGCTGGATCGGGAGGCGTTGGTAATCTGGTCATCACCAACTGGTATCGCGATAAAGGCTTCGGCATGGGTGGAAAAGTCGGAGCGATTACGAGTGCCTTCAGTCACAGTGAAATGCAGCTCTCACCAGTTGGCAAGGTGTTCCCCATCACGGAAGAAAACCTGCGAAACTGGAAATCCTGGTGGAAGTATGTCTCAGCAGATCAGATCTGGCTGTGGGGTGTGGGGTGCATTGTGGGAATGTTTCTGAATGTGAATCTTGCCACCGCGGTGATTCCCGAAAATACGAATATGGACCACATGGCGGCCGGTGCCTTTCAGGCACGCTATATGGCGGAACATCTCTGGAATGGCTTCTGGTGGCTGGCGCTGTTAAACGGATTCTGGGTTTTGATGTCGACTCATTTGAGCAACACCGATGTTCTGATTCGAACAGTGACGGATATCGTCTGGGTTGCGAGCCCTCGCTTGCGGGAACGTCGTCGTATGAATATCAGCAGGCTCTATTACTTATTTCTGGCAATCGCTACCGTCTGGGGCGTTTTCGCCGTCAACTGGGGACACGCCATTTCTCTGTTTAAAATTCTTGGCGCTGTTGCCGGCCCCGTTCTGGCAATCGCCGCCGTGCAGATTTTGATGGTAAACACGAAGTTGCTTCCCCCAGAATTACGACCGCGGCTCTGGCGTCGTTGTGCTCTGGTCTTGTGCGCGATTTGTTACGGATGCTTATCTGCCGCACTCTTGTGGGACTTGTTTTCGGCGATGAATTGAGAATATTTTTACTGTAGAGCGATCAAACTGATTGAATCACGGCTCATCACTAAGGAAGTTCCAGTTTCAGAGCCTGAGTGAAATCGTTAGTAAAAATACAGCCTTGCAGATTCATTCTTCACGTCCTATTTTCGAGACCCAATCAGTCTGGTCAGGCAATGATGTCGTTGATCAGATCCCCGCCCAGATCGGTAAGGCGGTAATCGCGGCCGTTGAAGCGATATGTCAGTTTCATGTGATTAATGCCCATCAGATGAAGCAGTGTCGCATGCAGATCGTTCACGCCGACGCGATTATGAATGGCTTTGTAACCAAAATCATCGCTGGCTCCATATTGAACGCCCCCTTTAATGCCGCCCCCCGCCATCCACATCGTGAACGCGTTCGGGTTATGATCGCGGCCTTGGCTTCCCTGTGAATCGGAGGTTCTTCCGAATTCGCCGCCCCAGACCACCAGCGTGGAGTCCAATAAACCGCGTGCTTTCAGGTCGGCCAGGAGTGCGCCAATCGGCTGATCGACTGATTTTGCAGCAATCCGATGATTAAGGCCAATATCGCTATGCCCGTCCCACGGCACATCGGCAACCCCGCCGCCACCGCCATTGGTTCCTGCATAGATCTGAATAAAACGAACGCCCCGTTCGATCATGCGACGCGCTGTAATACACTGTTTTGCAACCAGTTCTGTCTCTTTCTGATCCACGCCATACATTTTCTGAATCACCTGTGACTCATCCTGTATATCCAGAGCCTCAGGTGCTGCGGTCTGCATGCGATAAGCGAGTTCAAAAGATTCCAGACGTGCTGACAGGTCGGCTTCGTGCGGCCTTAATTCCTGATGCTTTGCATTTACCTGCTTCAAAAGATCCAGTTGCTTTCTCTGCTGTTGATCTGTCATCGTTTTCAGACGGGACAAGTTGGAAATGGGGACAGCACTTTTGCCATCAATGGCAGTGGGTTGATAAACTTTGGGTAAAAACCCGGGAGCCCAAATCGGATTTCCGCCTCGCGGCATTGCACCATGCATGACTACAAAACCCGGCAGATTGGAATTTTCTGACCCTAATCCATAAGTCACCCAGGAACCCATGCAGGGCCTGCCCTGCAGAAACGCGCCCGAATTCATTTCCAGCATGGCGGGTGTGTGATTGTTAGAACGGGAAAAGCAGGAATAAATGAATGACATATCGTCGACATGGTTGGCAATGTTGGGAAAGATTTCAGAGACCCATGCCCCCGATTCGCCATGCTGTTGAAACTTGAAAGGTGATTTCAGTAACTTCCCGCTGGTGGTGAAGAAGCCGGTTTTGGGATCTGCGCCTTCCAGTTTTTGCCCGTCTTTTTTCTGCAGCATGGGTTTGTAGTCAAACGTATCAACCTGCGAAGGGCTACCGGGCATAAATAACCAGATAATCGATTTTGCTTTGGGGACAAAATCTGGTTGTTTAACATGCAAATCCCCCTCGTCTGCTGCACCGGCTGAAGAGAGCACGCCCTGCTCTTTCAGTAACCCCGTTAAAGCCAGACTCCCGAATCCTAATCCTGCGTTTTTCAGAAAAGATCTTCGGGCATGAAAATCAAAAGCCCTGCCTGATTGTACTGAAGCATGCTTGCTCATAGCGTTTCTATTCCTATTTTAGATCAACGTCAGATCATTCACAGTTAGTCTACAAACACAAATTCGTTCATACAAAAAACAAGCTGACAAAAATCGGCAATCGCCAGTTCACCTGCCTGAGGATTCGCTCCATAAGATTCTGTCTGATAATGAATAAACTGCAACATCTGTTGCTGTTCTTCAGGACTGGGTTGCCTGGAAAGTGCGATTGCATACACGTCGTTAACTGTTTGTTCCAGATTTTTCTTCGCGTCGGGGCGAACACGTTTTGCAAATTGCTCCGACAATTTACGAATGAAGGGGGAATTCATCATCGCCAGAGCCTGCGGAGGCACTGTCGTTACATTTCGTTTCCCCACACTTTGAATGGCATCAGGTGCATCAAACAGTTGCAGAATCGGAATTAATTTATCGCGTTTCACGGTCAGGTAAACACTGCGTCTCTTATCCTCCTGATTCAGCGTCCCCGGGCCAAACATTTTTTTATCGAGAGTGCCACTGACGGCCAGCAGATCGTCGCGAATAATTTCGGCGTCCATGCGTATCGCAGGGCGTCGCCACCATAAATGATTTTCCGGATCATGTTTGACGCCACTCTCATTTGACAGACCCGATTCCTGATAGACGGAACTCAGCATGATCAATTTATGAATTGGCTTCAGATTCCAGTTTCCCTGGATGAGCTGAATCGCCAGGTAATCAAGCAACTCGGGATGTGTCGGACGAAAACCCTGCGTACCAAAATCGCTGGGTGTCTCAACAATTCCGCGACCAAAATGGTGATGCCACAATCGATTGACCATCACACGTGCCAGAAGATGTCCGGCTCCCTGGTTGGTATCTGTCAGCCAGTCCGCAAAAGCAACACGTGGATGGCGTGGCTTCTCTGCTTCTGAATGCTCAAGCATCCACTGTTTTTCCTGAGTCTCACTGGTCATTAACACCTGTAGAAAACCCGGCGCAGCCAGCCCGTTTTTGCGATTGGAATTCCCACGCACCAGATAATACACCTTGCGGGTATCCTCTCCAAAATTGTAGGTTGCTCCTCCTTTTCGAGCAGCAAACACAGGCATCAAATCACGCTGAGGATGCTTTTTCATATTTTCCTGTTCAGCATCATTCAGCTCTGCCCAGCCCGCATCGTAGGGTGCATACCATTTCAACAGTTCCTGCTGTTGAGGGTCGGTACGTTTCTCATTTTCCAGCGCCAGTATCGTTTGAATTTCTTTGGGCGGCGTCGTATCTTTCGCTTGAAAGTAAAATCCGGAGGGCCCCGACGCATTGATGATTTTGACCAGCAGTTCGTTTTCTCCTGCTTTCAAAGCAAGGATGACTTTATCCTGATCGGCGGCAGCGGCTCCTGTTACTTTTTTCGACAAGACCGATTTGCCATTCAACCAGACCTGGATGGCGTCGTCTCGGCCCAGAGAAACCTCAAGAGGCCCTGCAACAGGAACTTCGATTGTTCGAAAGAGATAGTTTGCTGAGTTATCACCCGTCAATGTATTGTGAATTTTCCCATCGGTCCAGGTTGGCTGCGGGGTCCACTTTAATAAACCATCAGAGTAGGTCTTTGTGAGATCCACTTTTTTCTCAGGGTCATGTTTCTGACTGAATGCCTGCTCAAAATTCGCTGATTTAAAGGGACCAATCGCATGCCACTCACTGAGTTTGGGCTGAATTGATTCTGTGGGCCGTTTTTCCAGCCATTCCGCCAGTTGTGCAGGCAACTTCTCTTTCTCGTATTGCAGCCGCGCGTCGACAAAGGGCTTGTGAGTCACGTCGAAGGCAGCCTTCTCTTTTTTATATTTTTCCGGGTTCAGATCGTGCTGATAATCCTGGAATCCCGTTTCTGCGAACGCCGCAATCATACGGTAATAGTCGTGGCTGGAAACAGGGTCGAATTTATGATCGTGGCAGCGTGCACACCCGAGTGTCAGACCCAACGTTGCGGTTCCAATCGTGTGAATTAAATCGTCTAACTGTTCGTAGCGACTGCGTTCCCGCTCTTTTTGTGTCTGCTGTGATGTAAAAGGACCTGCGGCTAAAAAACCGGTCGCGGCCTGTGACATATAATCTGTGGAACCTAACTGATCGCCGGCAATTTGCAGTCGAATAAACTGATCGTATGGCAGATCTTCATTGAGCGCTTTAATTACAAAATCACGAAAGTGATAAGCGGCTGGACGATCTCGATCAAAAGCATATCCATTACTCTCGGCAAATCGTGAAAGATCCAGCCAGTGCCGGGCCCAGCGTTCGCCATAATGCTGGCCTGCCAATAATCGATCAATCAGTTTTTCGTAAGCATCCGGCGATTGATCATGAATAAAAGCTTCAATATCTGCTGGCTCAGGAGGCAGTCCCCAGAGGTCGAAATAAACACGCCGTATTAATGTTTGTCGGCTGACTAAATCATTGGGAGTAATGCCCTGTGCTTCCTGTTTTGCCAGGATAAATTGATCAACGGGCGTTTTCCCCCAGGTTTTATTTTTGGCGATCGGAGGCGCTGACTGGTTTAGCGGTTGAAAAGACCAGAATTCACGGGCTTTTGCGATATCAATTTTCTCTTTTTTTGTCTCCAGCACTTTGCCATCGCGTGGATCAGGTGCCCCCATTTGAATCCATTTCTCAAAGTCGGCAATCACTTGATCAGACAATTTGTTCTTGGGCGGCATTTCGAATGATTCATGTCGAATCGCGGCAATCAACAGACTGTTCTTGATATCTCCCGGAATGATGCTGGGCCCCGTATCTCCCCCTTTGAGCATCCCAACGCTGGAATCCAGAAGTAACTCACCCTCGAGTTTCTCATTCTTTTTTGCTTCGACGGAATGACATTCATAACATTCATTCACAAGCACCGGCCGGATTTTTGATTCGAAGAATTCTATCCCCTCCCTGGTCTGTTGCGCATTCTTAGTCTGCTCAGCCGAAAAAGCGGGATTAAACAGCAGGATGATTACCAGGAAAGACAGCAAACAGGAGCGCATCATGTAAATCGTCCATTTATTTCTGAGGCGGGAAAATGGTGAGAACCAGGTAATTCAACGAATTACCATATCCTTTTGGACAAAATCTCGAAGTACGTTTACTAAACACATAAGCAGAAGCTTAATTATACCAGTATCTGTACCCTTGGCAAGGAAATACCCCTCTTCAAATCATCCAAAACCACTGTCCACTGCAAGACGTGTTCGAATGAAAGCAGATACCATCATCATCCCATAAGCGTTGCCATCAGAAAATCAAAGCATCCACTAATTAGATTCCTCGATCCCCTCCCCATTGACATGCACCATTCATTTTCCTGACCTCCAGCGATCATTTCCGTGCCCTGGAGGAGAATCTGCTTGATCGTTGGCTCTTCGCCTGTTTCCCGCACAAGAAATGATTCACTTGTACACGTCTCATTTAAGACGATATACAACACAAAGTGTTTGTAAATCATATTCGCCCCAAAGATTGGTACAAAAGGCTTTTATCATATTCAGGAACAGACTGTATTGCTTGTGAAATGAAGCGAACCACCAGAACGGAGCCAAACAACAGAGTGAACTTCGGGGCAAGCCAACGTCTCCTCCGATCACCCGTAAACTCACTTACGATGATTTGGCATCGTCACAAAATGCTTCCAGATTTCTCTGTCGCATTACAACGTGCCCGCTGATATGATTCGCCCCCTATCCGCCTGCGAATGGACGACGTTCTTAATACAGCGACGTCAATTCCCCTGTAATCTCACGTTTCAGTCTGATGAATTCGCGTTCCCTTCATCATCAGGCCCGATAGAAAAAGCGATGACGAATTCTGTCTTCAATTCGATCGCAGTGTGGATTACAACTCAATTACATTACAGCTAAAACCAACTTTTTTTCGGGATATTTGTTACGTGTGGTCTCAGAAAATTGCGCAGAGGGCGATTATCGTAGCTGGCTGTATGGCTATGATTTATACTCAGCTTACGATGTCGCCGGCGACGATTGAATTCGCTCGTTCTCTCGGCGCAACGGGCTGGCATATTGGTATTCTGGGCGCGTTGCCCACACTGATGTTGTTCATGCAGTTTGTGGCAGCGGTGCTCGCCAATCACCTGCAGTACCGCCGCTGGACCTGGTTTTCTTTCTGCATACTTCAGAGATTCATGCTCGTTCCCGTTGCCGCTGCTCCCTGGCTCTTTCCGGGATTGACCGACACAGGGTGGCTTTGGATGTTGATCATTCTCACCGCCGTCAATCATGCGCTAATTCATTTTACGACTCCATTATGGCTGTCGTGGATGGGAGATTATCTTCCCCATGTCGGATTAAACCGTTATTGGGGAGTTCGTCAATTATGGATGTACTGGAGCGGTGCCGTCTCCCTGCTGGCAGGAGCCATTTTTCTGGCGGAAAGCGGCCTGGGGATTCAGCAGGGATTCGCCGTTCTGATCTGTATTGGTGGGATATTTGGAATCGTTGACATTCTCGTCTTTCTCAAAGTAGACGAGCCGCCTGTCACTCAAATGAAAGAACCGAAACTGAAAGAAGTGTTCTCAACTCCTTTCCATGATAAAAATTTCCGGTCGTTCATTTCCTTCACCTGCTTTTGGCATTTTGCGGCAATGCTTGGAGCTCCCTTTATCAGTTTTTATTTGCTCGATTATATCGGTATGGATGTTTTTCGCCTGTTACTGCTGTGGACCTGTTCCTGGATCGGAGGAGCAATCTTTTCGAAACGCCTGGGATATATGGCAGAGCATTTTGGCAATCGGCCGATGCTGATTCTGTGTACTGCTTTCAAATCCACAAACATGATCGGCCTGTTATTTTTGCCTCGGGATCCCACACTGGCGTTTTGGATTATGGTTCCTATATTCATTCTTGACTCACTGCTCAACGCAGGCATCGCCATTGCAAACAACGGTTTTATGCTCAAGAACTCGCCAGCAGAAAACCGGACGATGTTTATCGCAGCTGGCACAGCTGTGGCGGGAATGGTGGGAGGTCTCACCTCAATTCTTACCGGCGGTTTTCTGGTGATCAGTTCCGGGTGGAGCACGTCATTCTGGGGAATGGATTTCATTAATTTTCATCTTGTTTTTGCAACAAGCATCGTCATGCGTCTGCTTGCCGCCGTTTTTGCCCGCACCATCCGTGAACCCGAATCTCACTGGACCTCACAGGTTGTCGTCCAGCTGGTAGGTGTGACCCCCTTTCGAATTCTCCGATTTCCCGTGGGGTTATATCGTTCCTTTCTCTCGGACGATGACCCGTCCCTCTCCCGAAAAGAAAATCGAGATCGCAAAAAACCTTTGAAACCAGAGGAAAACAAGACCTCTTAGGGTTACGGAAACAGGTAAATCAAAGGCTGTGGAAACCCCCGAAAAAAATGTTTTTCGAACATTTCACTGCGCACGCCCCACACGAGAGTGTTCATACGAACAATCCGTGTAATTATCGCACAAAAGAAACAAACTGTTAAATTTGTTAAAAACGGAAGAATGCGCGCATTTTTCGGTGGCATAAAAAGCCTCCTTTAGTTAAATCTAGTACATGTATTAAAAATAGGTTGACTGCGCAGGTAGCGATTGGGTTTCTTCTTCGGCGTCTGGTAAATAACTTTCTGTTCGCTTGTGAATAGATTCAGACTCCTTTCGGGCCCCTGCAAAAACAAATGACAACAGATGATAGATTTCGTCCCCAGAGTCTTTTGAATCACTAACGGAGGAATGACAGGATGCTGCTTACCAACTGGCTCAACACAATAACATCCCGAATCAAAAAACGCCCTACCTTTCGCTCCCGCGATCGACGTGCGATCCGGAAACGTTGGCAGTCGGCCGTCCATAATCAGATCTCCACAACAGAAGTCCTGGAAGACCGGACTCTACTCACCACATTTTTTGTGGATGATGATTTTTCAATATTGGCCGATACAACGGTGATTGCCGGCACTGATACAGACCAGATCACTGCGGGAGAACAAAACGCAGTCGTTGGAACCACGGCCTTTGATACCATTCAAGAGGCGCTGGGTTTCGTAACAGCAGGCGACACCATCATGGTTGCAGCTGGTATCTATAATGAAATCGGGACGCTGAATATTAATGACTCGATCTCGATTATTGGCGAAGGCAAAGATGTCGTTCAAATTCGCAAAGCCGGTGCTCCCGTTGGTCTCTATGATGAAGTAATCCATATCACAGCAAACGATGTGACGATTTCCGGTGCACAGCTGGGCTGGGAAATTCATACTGGCGCGACAGACTATAATGGTTATGTCGTGACCACCACGGGCGACAATACCACACTCAACAATCTGTTATTCAGTGATAATTATCGCAGCGCTGTCGTCTTTGAAGGCGCTGATAATCTGGAAGTCTCCGATTCGATTTTCGAAGGGAAATTCGGTCGTGCTGCCATTCGTGATGGAAATGGGGGAAGTGGCGAAAACTTCCTGATTACCCGCAATGAATTCCGTGAAGATCACTATCGCTGGGGACCCATTTCGATTGGTCCACAGGGAACATTCGGTGATCCGAATAACTTCGCCTTCAGTGGCGAAATCTCGTTCAACTACTTTGCCAACGGTCTGGAGGCGGGGGCCTTCCAGGAAGCGGGCGACCAGAACTATACCGTTACGATTACCAATCGTGGCATGACACCGGATGGCATTGATATCATCCACAATACCTTCGACTGGCAGGATTCCTCGACCATCAATCAGAATGGTAATTTTGCGCAGTCAGGCGGCGTCTTTTTTGATCCGACACTGACCGTTCCTCCGGGTTCAGTCAACATCTCTGACAACATCTTTACTGGTTTCACCTACGATGGCCCTCAGCCTTCCACTGATCCCCTTTGGAGTCCCGCAGGCGGCGTCTTTGGCGGTGCGCTGGAATTTGACGGCGTTGATGACTTTGGCTTCTTTCAGGATGCCCTGTTTGATGTCGGAACAGCCGGAACACTCAACTTCTGGGTGAATATGGATGATCAGAGCCGGCGCAATCAGTTCTTTGAAGGGCTGCAGGATCTTGGTTTTGAGTTCCAGTTTCGGGAAAACGGTGGCGGACAGTTCTTTGGCAGTCCAGGGCGAGATGGTAATGGTGGGGACAACTATGTCATTCAAAGTGGCGGTGCCGGCGGGACAGAGGGAGTCTGGCAAAATCTTCAATACACGTGGGACTTCAATGGCGGCGTGAGCCCCGAAATGCACATTTTCATTGATGGAGTCGAAGTAGGCTACCTCAGTACGACTTATGATGCTGATTTGACCCAATGGGTAAATGCAGTCAGCACGGTGAATCAGTTAATCACGGTCGGTAAGGACGCCGGTGGTGGACGATTCTTCGATGGTCTGATGGATGATATCGGCTGGTTTAATGCCGCTTTGGATCAGACAGACCGGGACAATATCCGCGATAATGGCGTTGCCGCTCTTGCCGCTGATGCCCGTCTGGTAGCTCACTGGGACTTCGATCAGGCTGCTGGTACGACTGCCATCGACAATAAAAACGGCATTGAAATGCAGATTGTCGCCAATGGGATCTCTCCCTTCGGCCCCGAGTTCCGTCCCGTCGCCGGTCAATTTGGTGGCGCTCTGGAATTTGACGGCGTTGATGACTTTGCCACATTCCAGGATGCCGCATTTGATGTTGGTGCAGAAGGGACTTTGAGCTTCTGGGTCAATATGGATGATGTTGGTAAACGCAATGAGTTCTTTAAAGGACCCGGTGATGGCGGTCTGGAATTCCAGTATCGTACTAACACCGGCGGCCAGTTCTTTGGTCGAACTCAGGACAATGGCGAATTTGTAATTCAGGACGGTGGCGCTGCAGGGAATGCCGGTGTCTGGACTAATATTCAATACACGTGGGACTCTGCGACCGGTGAAATGCGGATCTATGTGAATGGCGCTGAAGTCGGTTATCTGGCCGGATTTGACCAGAATCTGACGGGCTTCGATATCACTCATTTCACGAACACCATTAGCGGTCTGATGAATGTGGGCCGCGATCCTGAAGACGCCAGCCGGTTCTTCAACGGGATGATGGATGACATTGCCTGGTTTAACGAAGTACTGTCCGATCCAGAACGTCTCGAAATTGTGGGGACCAGTGTAGGTACTTCCTCGCTGAATAATGATCCGCGTCTGGTGGCTTACTGGAACCTGGATGATGCTCCGGGAACAACCGTCGTCAGTGGTAATGGCGGGACGAACATCGATCTGTTAATCCAGGCTGAACCTGCTTTGCCTCCCGTTCAGGGATTTGCCGTAATCGCTCCCCTGGCTGCGAGCGTGACCTATAACATATTTACCGGCAATGATCTGGACTCCAACCTCACACTGGATCCCAGCAATCAGACAGGTACTCTCGATCTGCTGTATGCCAAAGACAGCGATCCTCTCTATGTGCCCACCGATTCTCTGGCAGAACAGTATCGCGTTGGCTTTGGTTCGCCTGCTGCTTACATGTCCTCTGATATCGATATTGATCCAGCGACTGCGTCCCCCCATATTGGTGCTTACCAGGGCTTCCCCGGTTATTATGGTACGGGTGACATTCTTATCTATGGAACCAACGATAACGATCTGTTGAATATCACCTTCACCGCGGAAGATGAAGCCACTTTTACCTTCACTCGCGATGTGGGTGGACCGGGAGAATTCACAGAAGGTCCTGTTATCTTGACGGGAATCACTTCCTTTACCTTCTTCGGTCTGCAAGGCGATGATACTCTCCGCATTACCAATCCGGCAGGCGGACTGGTCAACCCCGTGAACGGCATCACCTTCAACGGCGGAGACGGTGGTGAAGTGCTCGGCGATACACTGGAAATTCTAAGTGGCCTCGCAACAACGGTCGAACATCGTTTTACCAACGCGAATGACGGCAGCGTATTCTTTGATGGTGAAGGTACTGCAACCATTACTTACACCGGTCTGGAACCGGTCATTGATACGATTGTCGCCACCGATCGTATTTTCAGTTTCACCAGTGGACCCGAGACAATCACTCTGTCAAACTCAGTCACACCGGGTGAAACTCTGATCGATTCCACGTTAGGTGAGTCTATCAGCTTCGTGAATCCATCTGGTACAGTGACGATCAATACTGAGCTTTCCGGCGGCACAGGTGCGGATGTCGTTAACATCGATGGCGTCGATCCCGCCTTCACGGCGAACCTGACCGTGGTTGCAGGTACCGATGACACCATCAACACGGGAACCGTGAATATCGGTGCTGGTAACCTGGATCTGACAGCCGGCCAGGTCAATGTGAATGGCGCTTTCACGACCACGGGCAGTGTGGATATTGACTCAACATTAGGTAATATTACCTTTGCAGCAGCCGGGTCCATCGACGCCGGTACCAGTGAGATTGACTTAACCGCCGCTTCCAATGTGAACTCATTAAATGTGACCACCACCAGTGAGGTGCGGGTCACTGCCACTACTGGTGGCATTAATGACTTGACTTTGAATGCACAGATTACGGCTGATCGGGTCGCCTTACGTGCTGGAATCGGTGGCATTACCGGCATCGCGACCACTGTTAATACTCTGGCTGCCAGTGCAACAGATGGCGGCTTTGACATTGACAATATTGGTTCCCTGGAAATCGGCTCTGTAGATAGTCTGAATGGTATCACAGCTAACAGCAGCCAGATATTTGTGACGGCTACCGGCGCGTTGACAGTGAATCAAGCTGTTTCCGCAGAAATAGTTGGTTACCTGAGGGCCGTTGACGCAGCTGGCGCAGGACAGGATCTCAACGTCAATGCAGGAGTGACCAGTACGGTTGGAAATCTCAATTTACAAGCCGGTGACAATTTGAATCTGGCAACTGGAGTCACATTGAATGCTGCGGCTGCTATGATTCTCAACATTGATAACCTCAGCGCAGATGTGGGGGGGGGAATTGCCAACCTGAATGGAATTCTGCAAGCGGGAACAAATATCACCGTGAATGGTGGGACTGCTGCGGATCAGGTCATCATTGACTCCAATGGCGGTACCGCCATTGACGGCGGAACCGTGAACGGTATCCAGGCCGCCTTCACATTCATGGGCGGTGGCGGATTAGACAACCTGATTCTCGATGAAACCGGCGATGCGAGCGGCGACACGATCAGTATCTCACACACGGGAGCTGGAACGGGCGTGGTCTCCGGCGCCGGTTTGGCTGGTCTGGGCTTTAATTTCGCGGGCCCGGCTGCGGTTACGTTGAACACCGGTACTGACGCAGACGACATCAGCGTGGAACTGGGCAATGGTTCTCCAGATATCAATATTACCTCCGCAGGGGGCACAGACTCTCTGACGGTTCTCGGGCGTGCCGCCGGCGATGATCTGCTGTTAGTGACTCCGGGATCAGCGGCCACCGGCAGTGGTTCACTTATCGATCTGGGCTTCAACAAACAGATTACATTTGCCGGGGTGACCGGCGATGTACTGATTGATGGTCGTGGTTCCGCTACGACTGACCTGGTGACTGTGCTGGGAACGGCCGGCGTGGATACAACCACAATCGGTCCCAGTGGTCCTGTTCTGCTGGCGGAAATCGATCCCACACTGGTCACAATTGGCGTGCAGAATATCGATGTACTGGCTGTAAACACAGGTCTCAGTGAAGACGTCATTGAAGTCTCCCCCGATCTGAATATCGCCATCGACATTAAAGGGGGCGATCCGACGGCACCTGCTGTCCCCGGTGACACTCTGACTTACCTGACCCCGATGGGGGAAGCTTCTACATTCACTCCTTCAGGGCCCGACAGCGGTACCATTTCCGCCACCGGCGGTTACCAGGATGTCACGTTTGATGAAATCGAAACGGTCAATTTGGGAGGCAGTATTACCGTGACTGGTACAGCCGCTGATGACGTGCTGGTCATTACGGCGACATCTGCGAATTCCGGAACGTATCAGATCACCTCGGGTGGCGTGCCTGGCCCTGTCGTGAACATCACTGCCATCACCGATTTCACCTTCAACGGTGGTGATGGCGACGATATTTTGATCATCGACAACTCAGGGATTACGCCTACCGCTGGAACAGATCTGTTTAACCCCGTGAACGGCATCTTCTTTAACGGAGAAGGTAATACCATTGTGGGTGACAGCCTGCAGATTCTGGGTGGTGATGCGACGACCGTAGAGCACCGCTTCACCAGCAACAATGACGGTAGCATCTTCATTGATAATGCAGGCACTGCAAGCATTACCTATACTGGTCTGGAACCGATTCAGGATACGATTACTGCGACCGATCGTATTTTCAGTTATCTGGGCGCCTCTGAAACAATTATCCTCTCGGATGATGGTGATATAGGTGACGGAGAATCTCAAATTGATTCCACGCTGGGTGAATCGGTCGCTTTCGTCCATCCGACCAGCACTCTGACGATCAACACCGAAGCCTCTGGCGGCAGTGGTGTGGATCTGGTGCTGATCAACGCTGTCGATTCGACGTTCACGGCAAACCTGACGGTCAATGCAGGCAACGACGATACCATCACGACCACCACAGTCAACATCGGTGCGGGCATTGCGGATCTAAATGCGGGTCTCGTCAACATCATCGGCACCCTCACCGCAACGGGCGGCGTGGACATCGACGCGGACACGAGTATTATTTTCACTCCCCTTGGAATCATTGACGCTGGTGCCAGCAACATTGATCTGACCGCCAACAACGGTAATATCACATTAGGACAGGTCACGACTACGGGCGATGTGACACTCACGGCTACCGCTGCCATACCAGCTCTCGGTTTAATCAGTGATGTCAATCTTGCCGGCAATAACATTACCGCGACTAACGCGACGCTGGTTTCCAGTGGGGATGTCGGTTTGTTAGATGCATTGGAAATCGCTGTTACCGCTTTGGAGGCTAATACGGGTGGTCTTTTAAATGTGGATAACACTGGGGCCTTAACAATCGGTTTTACCGGAGGCATTAACGGGATCACTGTTGGGGCTGCTTCAACGATCACTTCGACCGACACGATGACTGTGGCTGAAAATGTTGCCGCCAGCGGCGGCAATCTGTTGCTGCAGAATACCGGCGGTGATTTTGTACTGAACACTATGGCGATGATTTCGAATAACAGCACCTTTGAGATCGGCATCGATTCCGCAGGAGCCGTGACCCTGGCTGACGGATCAACAGTCACCAGCAGTGGCACCGGTCTGATCAACATCGATGCCGTCAACAATATCAATCTGGCAAATATCAATACCAGCGGTGAAGTGCAGATCACGACTTCCGCAGGCAGTATCACCGACAATACGGCTTCCGAAGCGGCTCTGATTACCGCGGACACCGTGGCTCTGCGGGCAGCGACTGGCATTGGTGCCGCGGGCGCCGCTGATATTGACCTGGCTATCAACACGCTGGCCGCCGATACGACGGCCGGCGACATCTTCCTGCAGGAACCTTCTGCAGCAACCATTGGTACGGTTGACTTGCTGTCTGGTATTACCGCCGGCGGTAACATCAATCTGGTTATCGGCGGTACGCTGAATATCAATCAGAAAATCGAGGCCACTGGTGCCGCGTCCACGATTGTTGTGACTGGGGATGCCGACATCAACGTCAATCAGACCGTGCAGACGAACGGCGGCACGATTGACCTGCTGACCGATAATGATCTGATTCTGAATGGCGTTTCTGTGATTGATACGACGTCGACTGCCGTTGTAACCTTGACGGCAGACGCTGATAGTGTCGGCGGCGGTGCTTTCACCCAGGCTGACGGCGGCCTGGTCGATGCGCGCGGCGGTGCTCTGAATCTGAGTTCAACCGGCAATGTGCTCATTGCCGATCTGCGAAGTGCCGGGGGTACGATTACGATTGGCTCCACCAGTGGAGCCATCGTTGACAATACCGCTGGAGAAGCCGCGCTGATCAGCGGCGGTCAGCTGGCCATCAGTGCTCTGAACGGCATTGGTACTCCCACGGGCGACGAAGACATTGATACCGCCGTAGGTACCTTGTCTGCCACTACCACCAGTAATGATATCGTCATCAGCAATACCGGAGCATTGATCATTGGTGATGTCGCGCCGCTGTCCGGTGTGACTTCTACGAACGGTGCAGTGACCATTACGACTACCAGCCTGTTGACGGTCGGCAGCAATGTGACAGGCGGAAGTACCGTCACGCTGACCGCCGTTGATTCTGCTGCTGCCGGGGATGACCTGACGATCAACGCCGGTATCACCGTGCAGTCGACTGGTGCCAACGTAGTGCTCACCGCCGGCGACGATTTCGCCATGGATGCCACTTCAAGCATTATCGCTTTGACCACGATCGAAATTAACGTCGATCCCAGTGCGGGTGACCCGGATGCGGTTGGCGGGACCCTGGATCTGTTCGGCAGCATTTCCGCCGCAGGCGGAACAACGCTGCGGGGCGGCGACGACAACGACACGTTTAATGTGCTGCCCAGCACGACTTCGAGCATCAACGTTATCGGCGGCGATCCAACTCTGCCAACATTTCCCGGCGATGTATTGAATCTGGACTTCAGCGGTCTGGTCTCTGCACCGGTGCTGACGCTGGGCATGGCTGCCGGCTCGGGGGCCTTCAGCTTCCTGCCTCCGGATCTTGAGCAGGCCGTGACTTACAGCAGCATCGAAAACGTCACGACCAGCACGGGCGCTTACCATCTGGTGCTGGACATGCTGGCTTCCGGATTTCAAGACACGGTCGCCGACACCATTGATGCAGCCCTGAATGCAGGGGGCACCGACCTGGTACTCGATATCAACACGGTCAACTTCTTCACGGGAGCCGTTGCCGACATTCTGTCCTTCACTGTACTCGGTTCGACCGATAGTGATACACTCAACATCAACGAATCAGCCGGTGGAATGCTCAATTTCACGACGGCCGCACCAGCGGGCATTCCCGGTTCGATGGGTTCGCATCTGAATGCGGCCGCCGACTTCTTCCTGGAAGATGTCTTCAATCCCAATACCTACGATGCGAACGACATCACAATTCACTACGACGGTGGAATGGGAATGGGGACTGACAGGGTCAACGTAAACTTCATTACCAACCATGACGCAGGTTACTTCTCGGACACGGACGATACCCTGGGCAGTGGCAATATTGTTTCCGCCACAACAGCGGGTACCGACATTGACATGGGTCTTTCGTTCGGTAACGTGGAAGGGGTCGGAATTTTCGGCACCACGACCGGCGGCGGTTTACACGTCGACGCGTCGTCCACACCGTTGACGACGCAGGTTGTGATTGACGATGCAGCGGGAGTCGGTATTTCCCAGATCATGGCCAACGGCGGGTTTTCCGATCTGCTGTTCAGTGGATTTAATGATCTGCAGGTGGTCTCGGGAGCCGGCGGCGAACTGATCGACCTGATTGCGTTAGACGCGGCTTCCAGCCTGACTGATATTGAGCTGGATGCCGACGACGTGTTCGGTACCAACGCAGCCAACAACGATACGATCCGCGTACGGTCGACCCCCGTTAGTGTGACCAGCATCAATATCCTGGCCGCTGCCGGGGATGATACGATCCAGATCTACGATGCCGGTAATACGGTTGATAATATCACCAATGCCAATTTCGTGATCGATGGTGAAGGCGGCAACGACACTCTGACCATTATCGATTTTGGTGATGTCAGCGGCGATACAGTAGTCATCACTTCTACAACTGTGGATGGGCTTTTCAGTGCGGCAGGTACTGATATCACGTTTGCCAACATTGATAACCTGAATGTGACAGCCACAAGCGGCAATGACACAATCGACGTCAGCATGACTACTCAGGAAGATCTGGATATTGTCACGATCAACGGTGCCTCTGGTAACGATGATTTCAATCTGAATAACAGCACGCCAATGGGCGTGGATACCCGCTTGAACGGAAACCTGGGTGAGGATAACTTCATCTTCCTGCCTGGCAGTATCCTGCGAGGGTTCATTAACGGTGGTGGTGACGGTGATACCATTGACTACAGCACTTACGCCGTCGTACATGTCGCTCTCTCCGGTCTGGGAACCGTCGACGGCTTCCAGGGCCGCGAAAACAACGGCAGCATCCAGGGGACCGGCTTCTTAGGCCTGGCCTTTGACAATATCGACAACCTGATCGGTTCTGCCGGCAGCGATACACTGCAGGGTGCCAATCTGAATAACTACTGGGGCATCACCACAACCGACAACGGTCTCGTGATCGCTGACCGTGCGAACCTGGCCAGCGGACGTCCCACGACGGCCGGAGATCTGTTGCTGGCACCCGGCGAACGGCAGATCAACTTCACCAGCTTCCAGAATCTGATCGGTGGTACGCAAGACGATCGCTTCGACCTGAGTAACGGAGCCGGTCTGACGGGAACCCTCAACGGGTCTACCGGGAACGACAGCCTCGATTACCGGGACTACATCACAGGGGTCAACGTCGATCTGTTTGCCGGCACCGCGACCAACATCGGCGGTCTGGCACTGGGCACCGGTGGTGGCGACGACGACAACAGCATCGAAAACGTCTTCGGCGGTAACGGCAACGACTTCATCACCGGCGACAACGACAATAACATCCTGGGTGACGGCTTCGGCAACGACAACCTGGATGGAGGCGGTAACGGCGTCGGCAGTGGCAACGGGGGCAACGATGTGTTCCTGATGGAACCGGGCAACGGCGGCAGTGCCGACGTGATCACCGACATCCACGGCAACGACACAATCGACTTCCGCTTCGCCAGTGCAGGCATCACATTTGACGTCGACCTGCTCAACACTCCGCAGGACGTCTTCGGCGGCAATACGGTCGAACTACGACAAATCCTGCCGCAACAGCCTGTCACGAACCCCAGCTTCCTCGAAAACATCGTGGGCAGTGAGCTCAACGACCTGATCTTCATCGACCCGCTGTCACAGGACGGCAACGACCCGATCGACGGACCACCGGTCCTGCGTTCGGCCGACGGTCGCGGGGGCTTTGATGTACTGGACTTTGACGCCAAGGGACAGGCAGTGATCGACACCGGTTTCTCCCTGACCGCCGATGGCGTGGGCACGGTGCAGTATCTGAACTTCGAAAACGTCAATCCGTTTGAAGACAGTCCGGCCTTCATCGTGGATAACGGCGATGCCGCCTTCACGATCACCGGCGCCTGGCCTTACCATCCGCATGGAACCGCCGCCATCACCAATGGCATCGGTTTTGAAAATGACATTCATACGGTCCCCGGATCAACGCCGACTGGTAACGGTCCGGCTCAGGCCTTCTGGGAGTTCTTCGGCCTGACACCCGGCGTCTACCGGGTCTCCGTCACCTGGCCCGTTTCGACCAATCCGGCCGTGGTAGGACAGGTCGCCACCGATGCACCGTTTACCGTCTTCGACGGGGCCCGCACCGATGTGGGCACCTCGGCCGTTAATCTGGCAACCGTCGCTTTGAACCAGCAACTGGCCCCCGATGATTTCACCGCCGCTGGTGCGGTCTGGGAAGATCTGGGTATCTTTACGATCAACAGCCGCACACTGACCGTGATGCTGACCAACCTGGCCGACGGCAAAGTCACCGCCGATGCGATCCGCATCGAACGGGTTTCCGCAGGACCGGAAGTCGAACTGACGGATACCACCGACCTGATCGCACCGCCGACCATCGTCGTCGACGGTCAACCAGGGGGGATTCAGTTCGGTGCTACCGAACTGCTGACACCCGCCGTGCGGACGTTTCGAATTGCCAACAACGGCTCGGCTCAGCTGGATCTCAGTAATGTTGTGATTCCCGCTGGTTATTCGGTGCTGGGTCTACCAGCTTCGATTGGTGCCGGCTCTTTTGTCGACTTTACGATTACGATGGACGCGAGCAGCTTCGGCGACCGCTCCGGCATCTTCTCGTTCGACACGAACGACGTCGACGAAGCGACCTTCAACATTCTGCTGGACGGCCGCGTTTCGAATGTCGTAATCATTGATGACGGTGATCTGGGATTCATAGCATCCCCCGGTTTTGAGAGTTTCCCCACGGCAATCAACGCAGGATTGAATGGTTATGAAGGAGATGTGACGGGCGCTGTTCCGAACCAGCCCGGCACCAGTCCTGCACCGGCGGCAGCAACTGCCACCTGGACCTTTAACGGTCTGGCCGACGGCAATTACCGGGTTTCAACCACCTGGTCCCCCTCTTACAACCGCGTGAATGATGCCCCCTATTCGCTGAACGGCGGGGCCGCCATCGATGTGGATCAGCGGATTGCTCCTGCCAGCTTTACTGAGGACGGAGTGGCCTGGTTCGATCTGGACGCCTCGTTCGCCATTGTGGGAGGACAGTTGGTCGTGATCCTGTCCAACGATGCCAACAGCTTCCCCCGTGACGCCTACGATCTGGCCAACGGCGTAATCGCCGATGCGATTCGCATTGAATATCTTCCGGAACCCGACATTCAGGTGACGGTCGACGGGGGAATCGTCGTCGATGATGACACTGGTATTGTCGACTTCGGCAGCACCCTGCCGGGCATTCCCGTCAGCAAAACCTTTACGATCACGAATCTGTCCACGGCCGACGTGGATGTGACCGGCCTGATCGAATTTCCTCCGGGCTTCAGCATTGATCCCGCGTCCCTCTTCGGAACCACGAATGCTCCGTTCACGATTAGCGGTGGCGGCGGTTCAGTGACCTTTATCGTGCAGTTTGACGGGGGAACCAACGGTGCCACCTTTGGTCAGATTTCGTTTACCACGGACGACCCAGATGCGAATCCTTACAACTTCACCGTGAGAGGCACCGCCGGCCCGGCGACCGTTGAGATCACCGATACTGTCGACTTCTCCACCATCGGAACCTGGAGCGAACACACCCCCGGAAGTGTCGGCGATCCGGAATTCCTGTATGCGGGTGACTACCATACAGGAGGCACCGGAGCCAACAGCGCAACCTGGAGCTTTGACGTGGAACCGGGCCGTTATCAGGTGGTCGCACACTGGTACGTCCACCCGGATATCACCTCCTATGGACGCGGGGCCGCCTCGAACGCCCCTTATACGATCTTTGACAATGTGACGCCGGTGACCACCGTACTGATGAATCAGCAGGCCAACCCCGACGACTTCCTGGATGACGGTACCTTCTGGGAGTACATTGGAGATCCAGTCGAAATTACGAGCAGCATGCTGAACGTCTTTCTGTCCGATAACGCGAACGGCATTGTCTACGCCGATGAAGTGCGGATTTACCGTGTGGTCGACCCCATTATCAAAGTCGAAGTCGATGGCGGAACCGTGGCTGACGGCGGGGTTGTCGATTTCGAAGAGACCATCGTCGGTGCTCCCGTGATCAAGACCTTCACTGTGACCAACTACGGAGAGCGGAATATGGCCCTGGGCGGAATCATCGTACCGGCCGGATTCACCTTACTGGCTCCGCTGGGCAATACCAATCTGGCTCCCGGAGCTTCGACCACCTTCACACTGCAGATGGCTGCCGGGACCCCCGGCAGCTTTAGCGGCATGGTGAGGTTCGGCGTCGATTCCCAGGACGCGAACCCGTTCAACTTTACGGTTTCGGGAACCGCCCAGGATCATATGATTGTGGACAACGGAGACTTGAATTACAGCACCAGCGGTCCCTGGGAGACACGGAACGCTACCACGATCTTTAACTACTTCCAGAACGATCAGGATCTCCTGACCGGCGATCTGGCGGGAACCAACACGGCAACGTGGCAGTTCACAAATCTGGCCGCCGGCACCTATCAGGTTGGCAGCACCTGGTCCGCTCACAGCAGTATGGCTTCGAATGCGGCAATCACGATCTCAGGAATTGAAGGGGGCTCGCAGACCGTTTCCCTGGATCAGCGGTTTGCTCCGAATGATTTTGTTTCCGACGGTGCCAACTGGGAACAACTGGGTTACTTCCAGGTCACTGCCGGGGGAACACTGACCATCACACTTACCGACGATGGAGCGAACGGTTACCTGGCTGCGGACGCCATGCTGCTGGCACTGGTTCCCGCGATATCATTGGCTCCGGAAATCGATGTACAGATCGGAGCGACTGCTCTGACGAGTGGTGTGAGCGGTGTGGACTTCGGAACCGCCTTCTTTGGAGAATCGGTATTCCAGACCGTAACGGTGACCAACAGCGGCACCACCACACTGAACCTGGGTGCGATCAACACACCGGCCGGCTTCACCGTTTCGACGCTGCCGGGGGATACGAGTCTGGCTGCCGGACAATCAACGACGTTTGTACTGGAATTCAACAGCAACGGGGCGCCGGGGGCGTACGCAGGGGCTGTGACGATTGCCAGTGATGACGCAGATGAGAATCCCTTCACGTTTAATGTTTCCGCGACGATGGTCAGTTCGATCATCCTCGACAATGGTGAAGTCGGCTTCAACAGCAGTGGTAACTTCTTCCTGGCAGGCAGTCCGTTTTATTACGGCCAGGATTCTCAGCGGTTGAATAACGGCGGAACCGGTACGGCAACCTGGGACTTTACCGGTCTGACAGCCGGCACGTATCAGGTCTCGACCACCTGGAATGCTCATGCCACGCGTGATTCCAGTGTCGATTATAATGTAACCAGTTCTGGAGTGGGCGGCGGAGTGACTGCTGTCAGCCAGCGGGTTGCTCCGAATGACTTCACCGCCGATGGGACCACCTGGGAGATTCTGGGAACCGTCACAGTTGGTGCCAATGGAACGATTACGGTGACCCTCTCGGATACCGCCACCGATGGTTCGATTCTGGCAGACGCCGTGCGGATTGAACGGACCGGTCCGCTGGTAGCAGCCGCAGGGACCGGCAGCGGGATCGCTCCTGTGATCACGCAGGCCGATTTGAATTCGGTCCGTGATGCGGCTCTGAACTACTGGGCGGCCAGCGGGTTGAGCGAAACTCAGTTAAGCCTGCTGCAGTCGGTGAATTTCGTACTGTCGGATCTGCCTGACGCGATGTTAGGGGGTGCGACCAGCACGACAATTATGATCGACGTCAACGCCGCCGGTTATGGCTGGTTCGTGGATGACACACCGTTTGACAGCAGCGAGTTCACACTCGATGCGAACGGCAATCTGGTCGCCAATGAAATGGGGGCCGCCTTTGGCCGGATGGATCTGCTGACCGTCGTGATGCACGAATTAGGGCACACGCTGGGTTATGATCACGAAGACGGCAACGGCCTGATGGGAGAATCGCTGAACGATTCTCAGCGACGTCTGCCCGTGCTCGAAGACGCGGCAGCCTCGGACATCGACGACTTCTTCAGCTCCATCGCGGGCGGAGAGAATCCTCTGCTGAACTAGCAGCCGCTTTGCTGCATGAAAAACGCAAGCCCTCTGGAACCGTAGTTCCAGAGGGCCTTTTTATTGGCACGTGCGTTGTTGTTTCGGCTGGCAGAACCACGCAGCAGACTGTTTTGCGATTAGCTTTTCTGAAGTGCGTCTCGAATTTCAGTAAGTAACCTGACCTCTTCCGAAAGTTTAGCGGGAGCCGCCGGTGCCTCCGCTTCCTGCTTTTCAAATCGGTTCTTGGCAGTATTCATTGCTTTGATCACGATGAAAATCGCAAAGGCAACAATGACAAAGTCGAGTACCACGTTCAAGAATGCACCATAATTAATTGAGACCGCTTCGACGGCTTTGCCTGCTTCGTCAACGCTTGCTTTCTTCAGAGTGAGAGAAAGATTGCTGAAATCCACTCCTCCAATCAGCAAGCCCACAGGAGGCATAATAATATTGCTGACAAACGAGGTAACAATTTTTCCAAATGCGGCCCCGATGACGATCCCGACAGCCATGTCAACAACATTGCCTTTCATCGCGAATTCTTTGAATTCCTGAATCATGCTCATAGCAGTTCCTTTTCCCAATCTGAATACGATGTTGAAGTGAATACCATCGGCTGCAAAGATCCGGCAACGATTGAACAATCGTTGTCAAACTCTGCCGGACTGTCAGACGACCCGATAAGTGATCTTGGGGAATAATCCTGATCAGGCACGTCGTGAGTTCCGTAAATCAAAGCTCATACTATAAAGATCTGAATTCCGATCAAGGCCTGCTTTGGTTAACGCACCAGAGCGCGTCCCATCTCACCATAACACCCCATGCTGACAGTCTTAAACCGAATGGCCCTGGAGACGCTGTAATCAACCTGAAAACAGGCTAATACTTAAACAATAACACAATCACTCCACTCCCGAAAAAGCAGGCAAACGCCATCAGCTTTAACAGTACACTGAAGATCACTTTACTCCCTGAGTTTTTTTTCACTCTGGACTCCCACAAGCCCAACGGGAGCGTCCCGACCGGCCCCGCCAGGAATGCCCACTCGAAGACGAGACTGAGACGACGGCAGAGCAAATAATACAGAACGAAAACGACCAGAAAGCAAAACAATGGAAAGCGATCCTGCCAGAAGGATGTTTTCTTTACATTCCGGAACTGGACCGTCGCCAGGACAGGTTCCAGTGCGATGAACAGGCAAAGAGGCCAGGTGAAAACGAACTCCTGCGTCCAGTCACTGATGAAAGTTGTTCCTAATGCTCCCGAGACAAAAGCAACCAGTCGATAACAAATCGTCCAGGTCCACAAACGGCGATCGGGGCGAACAAGATAAGCAGGAACCGCCGCTAGAATGAGACTACCCAACAGCAGTCCCGTAGACCAGCAGAACCAGTTCCATAACCATGCTGGCGAAGGAAGATCAAAGGCATACTCCGGCTCCACCGAAAGAATCTGGCCTGCCCAATCATAGTAGTAGTCCTGGGGAATATCTTCCAAAGTCAAGGTGACCTGGTTTGCGGGCAGCAATTCAGGCTCCCCGATATAAATGCAAGCCGCCCGGGAATGGTTCCGAATATAGACACAACCTCGGTGCAGGATGGGAGGTGTCCAGGTCAACTCGCCGGCCAGCACAGAACACCGAGCCAGGATTTCACACTGATTCGGATTCGCGCGCAGCAACATCAACTCACCACGTTCGTTGAGCAGAATCAACTTACCGTCCGCAACAATAATTCCCGCCTGTCCTATTTCGTCAGACGTATCGTTGTTAGATCGCTCCGGACGTCCAGAGCCTTGCTCCCATAATTCCTGCCCGGTTAAAAATTCAATGCAACGAAATTTACCACGTGATGGTCGTTGTGTTTTTGACTGTTGATCAAAAATATCAAACCCGTAGAGCTGATCATTCACGAGTACGCTCGAAAGTACGTCATTGGATAATGTGCCGGATCGCCAGATCTGTTTGAGGGTACTCTGCTGATTCAAATCAGCCGGCACCTCGAATAATTGTGAACCAGATTTGAACGGAGCGGCAATCCATAAAAAGGGTTCACGATAAATGGGCCAGGCGGAATGTTCATCGTAACCTTGAGAAAATTCCTGTTCGATCAGCAATTCCCCGGTTTGCAGATCATGGACGACCAATGAATTCTCCAGATAACCAACGATAAGCTTCCGACCGTTTCTGGTGATCGGCATGGCAGGACTGTAGCTGGCGGGTTGATCTCCGGAAGCCCAGACGGTTTTCCCATCATTTAAGTTCAGAGCAACCAGACTCGCTCCCGCCCCTCCCACCGGCAGCACTACCAGCTGATCCACGACGGTCGGCGAACACGAATAGCCAAAACCCGTCCCCCCCTCTCCTTGAAAATCCGTCACCACATTTCGTGACCAGAGTAATTTCCCCTTGTCTGCATCCAGGCAACCAACCAGCCCACTCGGACTCGCAAACAGCAATCGCCCCTGGGCCAACGTCGGTGTCGCCCGCGGCCCCGGATAAACGCCAGCCAATTCATAAGGCCAGTCATAGCGATATTCCCAGAGCGTTTTTCCAGTGCGTGCATCCAGGCAATAGACGTATTGACCTTGCAGTGTTTGTGCCTGCGTATAAACCCGATTGCCTTGAGCCACAAACGCCGAATAGCCCTGCCCTAAATCTTTGACCCAGAGAACAGGCGGCCCGGCTTTCGGCCAACTCCCGGCAAGATGAATTTCCGGCGAATGCGCATCAGAATGAGCTCCACGCACCGCAGGCCACCCCTCTTCTTTGGTCCCCGTAGGCAAAAAAGGGTTTTCATCAACCACCTGTGCATAAACTGGCGTTACCATTGCCAGCAAAACCAATCGCATCAGGAATCTGAACCCGTGACTCCGGATTCGCCAGTTCTCCCACACATTCAATAAGAATAAATATGTCACAGGCGGCCCATCATGAATCAGGAAGCGGAGCTGAGAAAAGTGTGTTGCAGCGATATGCCCTTCTGCCAAAGATAATCGGCGGCGACCTTTTGTACTTATCTTAGTATAGAGAAGCGCAAGCTGCCTGTCACGAAAATTAGCCAGTGGTGTGACTTATCAAATCACGACTAATGGGCTCGCTGAATCCAGCGAGCATAGTCACGCGTTATGCTCAACCCCAATCGCAGATTTTTGAGGAAGGCGGAAAGGTCCATGAATCAAATCATCGCGTCGAGTTGGCCTGCGCCGCCCCAAAACTTGTTCAGCGTTTTTGCCCCCGGCTGAATTCTCACCGCGTCTATCGAGAGGACATCGATCTCCATTTCCAAGTCGGGCGGGTCTCAAACGTCGAGAGATTATTCCATATCAAGTTCTTTGTATTCGGCGGCTTTATCAAGCACCGTCCCCCAGACGCGACTAGATGCCTGATGTCGGGAGGGACCGAAGTTAATGATAGGACCGATTCCCAGATCAAGATTATTAATCTTCTCCAGCGAATTGATCACATTTTCGGTAGTCAAAGCTTCGCCGGATGCTTCCGCTTTTCTCAAACCTTCTATCAGACACTCTGCAGCAATAAATCCTTCAAGAGAAACAAAACCCGGCTTTGACAGAGGAAAGTATTTTTTCATGGCATCGCGGTAACGTAAGACCCCGCTTGCACTGGAAAGATAGTAGGGAACCACCTGCGTCACGATCACTCCCTCCGCATAACCCGGCCCCATTTCTTTGAATTGTTGCGCCAGGAGTTCACTGCCCACAAAGGAAACGGCGGCTGCCTGGATGTTGAGTTTGCGATCTTTCAACTGCTGCACCATCAGCGCCGCCGGCTTATAGGTCGCCACCATAATCAGGGCGTCAATCCGATCTTTGTTCTTTTCGATTTCATTGACGGCAGTCGCGATCTGCGTGGTATTCCGGTCGTAGCCGACGCGGAGAATATTTTCCGGTTGAATATTGTATTTTTCCAGCGCTTTGGCGACACCGGCAAAACCATCATCGCCGAAGGAATCGTTTTGAGCGAAAACGGCGATTTTATCAGGCGACAGACGTTTTTTTTCCACAAAATAATTTACCATCGCTGCTGTTTCATCAGCATAACTGGCGCGATAATTAAATACGTAGCGGTCCGGGGGATCACGCCGTAATTTTTGCGCGCCGGTAAAGGGAGCAAAAAAGAGGAGCTCGTTTTCATTGGCATAGGGCACGGTGGCTTCCGCCGTGGGTGTGCCCACATTGCCGACGACGGCAAAAATCTTATCCTCTTCAAACAGTTCATGCATATTTTGATGTGCCTGTCCGGGTTCATAACCGTCATCTTTGACAATCAGCTCAATCTGACGGCCTCCCACTCCCCCTGCCGCATTGACCGACTTGAGACAGGCCTGCATCCCCATCACCATGTTTTGCCCTAACTCTTTGTTGGCCCCCGTCATGGCAGTCGAGGTGCCTAAGAGAATTTTGTCAGCAGTGATCCCTTGCGCCATTTGCTGAGGCTGAGCACTTTTTTTGTGGTCAGCTTCTTTGTGATGATTTCCCTTTCCGTTCCAGGTAAGATAGGAAACCGAAGTCAGCAGGATCAGAATCATTGGAAAGAAGACTTTGTTAAAATTAAGCCCGCGCCACCGACGCTTTGCCGGAATGCGATCCGGAAAACCCGTGAGTTCTTCCTGACTGAGAATTTGTGTGGTATCCAGTTTCTCTAAATCGGAGATTAACGTTTTTAATTCTACCAGCATTTCCTCGGCAGCCTGGTATCGATCGTTCGGCTTCTTGGCCATCGCCTTGCCAATGATGGCGGCACACTTATCCGGAATCTGGGAATTAACAGCGCGAGGGTCCACCACCTCGGCATGACAGTGCGCATACATGATCTGCACAATGCTGCCCGCATCTTCATAAGGATGATCGCCTGTCAGTAATGTGTAGTAAGTTGCCCCCAGCGAATAGATGTCACTGCGGGTATCGACGGGTTTTGATTCACATTGTTCGGGACTCATGAAGTAAGGTGTCCCGATCAACTGCCCGTCCTGAGTCAGTTGTTGCGATTGCTGAATGACTCTTTTGGCCAAACCAAAATCAGCCACTTTGATCGTACCATGTTTTGACTGCAGCAGGTTGCCCGGTTTAATGTCCCGGTGAATGAGGCCGGAAGAATGCGCCACCATCAGCCCTTCACAAGCGTCGGCAATAATGCGTGTGGCTTCTAAAGGAGAGTAAGGACCAATCTCTTCCAGATGATCGTCGGTACTGCCTCCAGTCATCAGTTCCATCACAATATAATGGATATCGTCCTGCTGACCAATTTCGTGGATCGAAACCACATGCGGATGAGCTAACCGCCCGGCCGCCTTGGCTTCCGCCAGAAATCGGTCGAGCATTTTGTGATCGGAAGCCAGTTCTGCAGGTAAGAGCTTGATTGCCACATCCCGCTCGATCGTTGCATCATGCGCCTGATAAACGACGCCCATGCCTCCCTGGCCGAGAAGGCCTGTGATCTGATATTTCCCTAATGACCGGCCAATCCAGGCTGCGGCTTTTGCAGCAGAAGGACCGGTGACCTGCCTGGGAGATTCGCCAGTCCCACTGTCGACCCCGATCATGGTTTTATCAATCTGATTTATATTGATGGGAGGAAATTCGTCGACGGTCTCTTCCTCACCCGTAGGATTTTTAAAACCTTCATCTGACACTGGTCAGTTCCCTCAGATCGATTGTCCAATAATTTGATGCAGCACGGTAAAACGTACTCGTATTTTTTCTGTCTTTCGCTACTACTTGAAAAGAGCAGGATCTGCTTCAACACTCACTCAACAATCTGGCAAAACCATCCCTGGATATATTCATTTGACCAGGATTATTTTCCTGCTGCTAAAATGAGGCTTTTATAGATATACAGAATCATCGTTCATAGAAAAATTTTACGCAATCGTTTTTTTTTAAACTCAGCAGAATATTCATGAAAAGTAAGCCTGAACACGGGATCTTCAGTCTGACCCTCTCTTTATTACACTCAATAACGGCAAAATGTTGGCACTGACACCTGATTTTCACTGAGATTTCCAGGATCGGCGTGAGTTTTTTCCGCGCAGAAACAGGCATTTCAGAGGGCGTAGATTCGGCATAATCTATACGAAATGCACAGTTTAAAACGGCGCGGACGGAAAGAGTTTCCGCATCGTAAACAGGAAACCGAGCGAAAAACCATTCCCGTGCGAGCAGTGAATCGACCGGAATTATGGAAATCGTGGCCGCTTTATTTCTGGGCAGAAACGCGTAAGCGGACTGTTTTCAAATCAAATAAGGCATTGTTGATTTTTCCATCACTGCGGATCGCCAGTCGTGTCTTACCGGAAGGCAGTTCGATCACGCCCACTTTGGGACTTTGATAAACGTCCCAACTGCCAGTGCTCGGCACGCGCCAGGTAAGACGCTGGCCTGCAGCTTCCAGCAACACCTGATTTCCGGCTGTCTGCGGGCAGGCATACTCCAGATAAACGTCGTATTTCCCAGTCTGGGGCACGTCCAGTGTCCAGACCGCACGATCGTTTTCACTTTGCCAGTAACCCAGGTTCTTGTACTTGTTTTCAAACTTCAGTGTCGCGCCATAAATCTCGGCAAGCTGAGGGATCAGAAAATAGTCCCCCCACAACGGTTCCGGCTGGACGACCGTTGGCTGATTGCCGGCAAACGTTTTCCGCGGTGGTTCGGTCGCGTTCAGATAGGCGATGACATCGGCAAATTCCTGAGGGGGCATGTCTTTCTCCAGCCCCTCCGGCATCAAAGACTTGCCCGTGCTCTGGAGTTCTTCCAGATCATTCCGTAGTAACGTAACGGCCTTACCATCATTTTGAACGAGCGTGATACTCTCCCCACTTTCTGCAGCGAGCAAGCCGTTAAACGTCAGTCCGTTTACCGTGACCGCGAGATAGCTGACATACTTGCTTTCGATCGCACGGTTCGGATCAAGAATCGCCGTCAATAATGCCCGCTCTGATTTATCTGTTAACGCAGACAGATCGGGGCCGATCGGTTTGCCTTCATTGTTGAGCTGATGACAGACAGAACACCGTTTGACAAAGATCTGATGCCCGGTTTCCACGTTCCCTTTCATAGAGGAAATGGATGAATACTCTTCAACGACTTTCGCGCGATTGGAGTCAATGGAGGTTGCCAGTAACCGTACTGCCTGCTCGCGCAGCTGTTGATCTTTCTGGCTGAGCAGAATTTGTCGACTGGAAGCATCAATGTCTGAAGCCTGAATTGTTTTTTGCTCGATGGCATTTAAAACCGACTTCACCCAGACCTGGCGACTCAACAACGCGCTCAGCACTTCGGTACGTAAACCCGGTCCAAAACTTTTCCAGCGTGCGAGCAGCATCTCCGGCGTGCGCTGATTGCCGAACTGCGTGAGTGCCTTCACCGCAGCACTCTGGAGCTGACGTGAATTTCGCGGTGAGAGCAACTCTGCCAGGATTTCAAAGTCCTGCTCCTGTTCGTCGAAACCTCGCCCCAGCAGTTGCATTGCCTGTTTTCTATTTTCGGCAGTTGCGGTTTCATCCCCGGCGATAGCGCGGGCTTCCTGAAACAGAGGCCGCAATTGATCGAGGGCTGACTGTAATTGTTTGTTTGCCTCTGGATAATATTTGGGAAGCGTCTGGTTGCGTCGTCCCAGTGAATTGAGCAATGTGGAAACGGCCTGGAACTTCCACGGTTCGAACGATTTTCCCTCAGGTCGTTCACCTGCCACGGCATAGATCTGCGCGAGTGCTTCCTGACGATTCGCAGAAACCGCCATCGCCACTAAGGCATTAAAGATTTGTGCCGGAGGCTGTTTGCCGTTCAACTCCTGTAAGAGGGCTGTGGTAAACGCATCCAGGTTATTGCCAACCGAACTCAAAATGGCGGTGCGCAGAAAGGGGTCGTCACCAAAGACAAGTGCCATCTTTGCCAGCGCCACGCCGGCCCGCGGATCATTCCACTCACCCAGCGAATACGCTAACTGCATTTGCACTTGTGGATCCTGATCGCTGGCGAGTTGCAATAACTGCTGCCCGAGTTCAGGTGCCTGGTTTAACTGGGATTCACTGATGCGAATCGCGTGGCGGCGTACGCCCGGATGTTCATCTTTTAACGCGCGCAATACTGTTTCATGCGAAACCTGCCCTAAGCCATCCAGTACGCACAGTGCATGTAGGCGGGCGGTGGCTGTTTTACCGTGTTGCACCATTTTGTTTAATTCAGAAACGAGGGTTTTGTCGTTTCTGCTGACTATTAATTGATGTGCCATGTCCCGCTGTGTGCCATTCGGACTTTCCAGCACCTGCACAAGTTCCGTATTGGAGAGCCGATCCAGACGGGGAATCGGACGCAGTGGCGTGTTGTCACGCACGACACGATAGATTCTTCCCTGCTCTTTGCCGGCCCGCAGATCGAGTTTTTCCTGCATCTCTTGCGGAATCCACTGGGGATGTTCAATCACGTGCCGATACATGTCCGCGACCCACAAAGCACCATCGGGGCCCGTGCGCGCCATGGTTGGGCGAAACCAGTTATCTGTCGACGCCATGAATTCGGAATCCTGCTCGCTCTCGGCGCGACGGCTGGTGAATGTCGTTCCCTGCGGAGACACGATTTCCCGGTGTACCAGATTATGGACGGGTTCGCAGATAAAAGAATTGCCGCCATATTCCGGACCGAATAGCTGATCCCGATAAAAACAGAGTCCGCAGGCAGACGTGATGCGGTTCACCTTGTTTAAATCATTAAATCGTTCTTGAGTACGACTCACGGGAAAAATGGTGGCAGCTCCCGGCTGAATGGAAACCTGGGCTTTCGGGTCCGGCGCGATGAGGTCTTTATTTCTGCGCAGATAATGGTCCGCCAGAGCATAATGAAACGCGGGGTTACTGTTATTGCTGCCAAACCAGTTCCCCCAGTCATCCCGTTCCCGACCAAACTGAGTCTGCCCGGACTGCGGATCCATCAATCCGGTATCAGGCCTGATGCGCAAATCACGGCGGCTGAGATTCAGTTTTTCTTTGGTTTTGACCGACACCAGTTCCCCGCCGGAATCGCCGTTCGCCAGATAAACCCAGTTATCCAGCCCCCAGCGCAAGCCGTTCACCCGATGCTGCTGGTTGCCTTCTCCAAAGCCGGTATAGAGGGATTCATGCAGATCCGCCTTGCCGTCACCGTTCGTATCTTCGGCGTAGAAAACCTCCGGCGCGGTGGTCACAATCACTCCGTTTCGCCAGGCCATGACTCCTGTGGGATAACCCAGTCCGTCTAAGAATAAGATCGATTTGTCATACTTCCCGTCGCCGTTCGTATCTTCCAGATAACGCACGCGCCCGGCGAATGTCCCTTTTTCATCAATGCCCAACGGGTAGTCGGCCATCTCTGCCACCCAGAGTTTACCATCCGGGCCCCAATCGAAGGCGACCGGATCCTGCACCAGCGGTTCTGCCGCCACCAGCTCGACATGAAAGCCGGGTTTGACCTGGATCGTTTTCAAAGCCGCCGCGGGTGACTTGGGTTGCGGTCCCTGCGCTGCCAGTAATTCATCAAAGGATTTTCCCGCCACCAGATGTTTTAATTCGGCGGTGTTTTCATTCTGAACCCATAAATGCCGTGAATGAAACCAGGCGCCGTTGTTCGTGCCGTTGCGCGAAATCGCAGGCATATCATCGCCGTCCTGACGCTGCTTCTGGAAGACTTTTTTCCAGCCTTTGTCCAACGAAGAGAAGAGATGCAGCGAATACCGGCTCTCATTGGAAAAGAGGGTGTCCGCAAAACCATCTTCATTGATATCAACAAAACGTAATCCCGCGTCGCGCCCTTGTGCATCAACAATGGTCGCTTCTTCCGGAAGTGACCAGGGTAATTTCTGCCAGCGGGAATCTGCCTGCGACCAGACATAAACGGCCTGTTGTGTTGGATTGGAAACGATCAACTCACATTGGCCGTCATTATTGAGATCGCGGAAGCGAACCCCCTGATCCGTGCCGTCTTTGAGTGTGAACAGAGCCGCCTTGTCTGTGGGCAGACCTGCGAGTAATGTTTTGTCCTCAACCCAGTCTCCTGCGTGGAACCGCCAGGCGGAGGATTCTTCCGGCGTTAACGTCAACAGGACGACCTGACCATTCAACACACCAAAGCGGCTGCGTGTGGCCTGATTTCCCGCGGAATCAGGCGAGCTCACCAGACGTGTGGGGAAACCGGATTCCTTCCACGTTTGCTGTTCCGGATTCCAGATGCGGGTTTTCCGGACGTTTTCATTACCAATGACGACATCCAGATACCCGTCGTTGTTCAAATCGAGCAGTCGGACGCCGTTGTCGGCACCGCGTTCATTCCGTAAGGGTTGACCCGCCAGCAGATGCTGATTCATCCGTTGCAGAACATCCTGAAAGGAAAGAAACTGCACCGCGGAACCATGCTTTTCCACGGCATGGTCGATCAGTTTGATGACCTGCTCGTTGCTGATCCAGCCATGCGGATGATAGACCAGATTGAAAGTGCCCTGCTTCACAACGGTGGCATCAATCACGGCCGTCCAGTCCTTCACCGTCAACGGATTCATTGGTTTTTGCCGATGCTGGGCGGACCAGTCGCTGGGAGTCACACAGGAAAATTCCCAGCAGAGTCGTGAGATCGGGTACGGATACGGATAATCAAAAATCGTATTCACAAAACCTCGATCGACGGGAACATACTTTTCATTTCTGCCTTGCCCATCGGGATCGAGCACGTATTCCCTGGGGAGTTCCGGATCATTGGCCGTGAAGACATGGAACACGGACGTATCGATCTGCAAATAATTTCCCTTTGGTGACCGGCTGTTAAAGATCTCGGTAAAAAAACGCGGACTCACGGTATTCAGCGAATCGCAGCAAGGCATGCGATAGGCAACGGGCCGGCTGTTTGGGATTTCACTCAGTAAATCAACACAACGTTCAACGGTTCCTTTGGCTTTCGCAAAGTCGCGATCCTTTAATAACGGACAGGGGTGATCGTAAGTATGGACTTCAATGCTCACCCCTTCCTTGATCCACTTTTGTAAATGCGGGTCTTGCGGATCAACGCGGCAGGTCATGATGCTCGCGCCGGCACGACCGTCGATTTCTTTGAGTCGTTCGAGGATCGGACGGAGATATTCTTCGTATTTTTTAACGTCCCGCATGTCATCAATGGCGAGCACGCAGACCGCTTTGACGTGTTTGTCTCCCGACCACTGGGGCGTGACCAGTTTGGGAAAATTTTGCGAAACGTAATAAGGATCATCCTGATCCAGATAAACCAGACGATTTCCCGTGTCCTGTTTTTTCTCGGCAGCTGTGAGCGAGGGTGCGGAGAGAGAGACAGCAACACAACCGAGCAGCAGCAGCAGGACAGGAATCGTGTGACGGCAGCGAACAGTTGCGTTCCATTCAGGGGATAAAGAGTGCGAAAAAGCCATTTTGAAATCTCCACGATCATTGCAGCCAAGAGCGTTTTTTTCTCAGCGTCGTGACAAACCCACCCGGCAAGTTTCGCATGACGCCGTCTCTCTCAAGTCTGGCCGAAGCCCTGATGTGTGTCAACCAAAACAGAACAGGATTGTATGCAATTTGGCAAATTCACAAAACTTACGCATCTGAACTCCGTAGCAGCAGACCAGCCAGAAATATTGATAAAACCTCACTAATAAAGAAGTTCACACGAAATGCTCCTCTAGGAGATTCCCTGAACCTCAGAGAATTCGCTGGTTTACAATTGCATAATTGTTTACAATAATCAAAACTAGAGAGAAAGGGAGCGTCGCTGTTCTCTGCAGATCATCACATAAACGATGGTGTTTTTTCATGAGCCAGACTGAGTTAGCCCAGAATCAAAGCCAGGACATTGTTGATCAGCTACGGATGGAAATCATCACGGGGCGTTTCCAGGAAGGCATGCCATTACGCGAAGTGAGTTTAGCCGAGCGGTTCCAGGTCAGCCGGGCGCCTGTTCGAGAGGCGCTGAAACAACTGGCGCATGAAGGAATGGTGGAAGCGAAACCCAATTGCGGGATGCGCGTGGCGGCTTCCTCATCCGATTCGATGCAGCAGCTGATCATTCCGCTGAGGCAGACGGTGGAATCGTTCGCCTTGAGATCGATTTTTGCTGATCTGGATGAAACGGATTTTGCAGAATGGGAGGTCATTTTGAGCGAAATGAAACTCGCCTGTGAAACGCAAAACTTTATCCAGCTTGCGGAACTGGACATCAAGTTTCACCAGTCGATCATCGCCAAATCACCGGAACAGGGTTTGATGTCGATCTGGATCACACTGGTTTCCCGGTTACGACGCCACTTCCTCGCAGGATTCCAGAAGCCCCACGATCCGATGAAAATCTATTATGAACACGTCGCCATCGTGGCCATGTTTCGCACGGGAAAACTCGATGCCGCCATTCAGCTTCTGATTTCGAATATCGATTGACATCGGTCCCCCCCTGCTCACGAAAAAAACTCCCGCCGCCATTTATGATCGATGACAACGGGAGTTTAAAACTGAGGAGTGCCAGCGTACCCTCATATTACAGAGCCGACATTTGCATGTAAGCATGATCCAAAGCGTTCCTCAGAGTCCATGCCTGCTGTGAAGCGCAGTGCATGTTTTCAGAGTGACTCAGGGCATGCTGCATGTTCACCCGAATTTCTTTCGGCATGTTATCCACGCTACTCAACATGGTTTGCATCGTTTTCTTATATAACGTTGTTGTTTCATCGTAGTGTCCGTTGTTATACAAATTAGCCCCGCGTGCTACGGTGTGTTTAATTTTCTCACAAGCTTCCGACGCACTGAGTTTTTTATCATCGGGAGGCATCAGCACGCTGTCAATCACGTGAATGACCCCGTTGGAGGCATCGATGTCTGTCGCGATTAACCTGGCGCCGTTCACTTTAGCGACACCTTTTGAGACGCTGACCTTGACCTTTTTACCCTGGAGTGTCTTGGCTTTGCCCGCAGCCAAAGCATCTTCAGAATAAACACGCCCTGCGACAACGTGATACTTCAGAATTTCTGCCAGCTTCTCTTTATTCTCAGGCTTTAAGAGAGTGGCGATGGTGCCTTCCGGAAGTTGGGCAAAGGCTTCATCGGTTGGTGCAAACACGGTGAAAGGCCCCGTGCTGGCCAATACTTCTGCCAGACCGGCCGCCTGTGCTGCTGCGAGCAGTGTTTTGAATTTTTCTGCTTCAGAGGCAGTCACCACAATATTTTTATCGCTGGGAAGTATCACAGAGTCAATCACATGAATGATGCCGTTCGTGCATAGAATGTCAACAGCCTCCACATTGGCTCCATCTACCTTAACCTTACCGTCCTGGGTCTGAATATCGGCTCGTTGACCATTTAAGGTCTTTGCACCTGCCAGCTTGACGACGTCCTTCGCGGCGACTTTGCCAGGCACGACGTGGTAGGTGAGAATCGCAATCAGCTGATCTTTATTCTCAGGCTTAAGTAGAGTTTCCACGGTCCCTGCCGGCAGTTTCTGAAATGCCGCATCCGTGGGAGCAAATACGGTAAAGGGCCCTTCGCCTTTCAAGGCTTCCACCAGATCAGCGGCACCGAGTGCGGCAGCCAGTGTTTTAAAAGAACCGGCGTGCACAGCAGTATCAACAATGTCTTTTTTCTCAGCGGCATGTGTGAAAGTGGTTGAAAACGAAACAGCTAAAATCGTTGCCAATGCCACTGATGTCTTTAAAAAGCGTTTCATCTCACGAATTCCTTCGATAAGGGGAGGTTATTAACTCAGTTTGTGATTGAATTTCATGAAACATTCAGTGGCCACTAATATTTCTTATTCTGTTAACACCTTAGAATGCCTGCCTTCTTTGACAAGCAGATCATTTCGAAATTTCGTGAAATCTCCTTGCATGAAATTTGCGCAGCCCGTACCGCAGACTTTCGATCCGGGATTCTCAAAGCGTTTATGGATATTTCTGGCCAGGACCGAGAAATGAGATCGCTGCTGCTGACTCTCCTGAAACGGAAGCAGAAGAAACCCGCAGGGCCTTGATCGGCAGAATCCACGGACCACAATCTTGCTTGCCAATGGAATCAAAACCCGGCTTGGAATAAACACGCAGTGCATCAAGTTAAATAGTGACCGTACGCTATGATTTCCTGCGCGGTGCGCTCGGCCCGAATTCGAATCGGGCCGAGCCATGTTTTTTCTTCAAACGGCACCGCTACACTGTGCTTATTTGGCCGCGTTGAGATAAGCGAGCAAGTCGGCCATTTCCTGTTTGCTGATCTGTTTTTCCAGACCTTCGGGCATGAAAGAGAGCCGGGAGCTGATCAGTTCGTCGATGTCGATCCGCAACACAGTATCGCTGGTTCCGTCAGCACGGGCGATGGTGATGCTGTTGGCATTCTCTTCTTTGATCAGACCGGTGATGGTTCTGCCCTGAGTTGTGACGAGCAGATACGTCACATACTGCGGTTTGACTTCGCGGTTCGGATCGAGAATATTGAGCAGGACTGCTTCGGTTCCCCGGTCTTTGATCGCCTTCAAGTCAGCGCCGAGTTGCACGCCCACATTTTCCAGTTGGTGGCAGGCGGAACACGCTTTCTTGAACACCAGCTTTCCGTTCGCGGAATCTCCCTTGAGCTTGAGAGCCGCCTGATATTCTTTGACAATATCGGAGCGTCCGGTCAGACGTTGCGCATGAAACAGGGACTCAGCCTGTTTTTTGATCTTGCTGTCCTGATTTGTTTTTAACAGTTGCACCCGTTCCGGGCTGATGTCGCCGGGGTTGATCTCTCCCTGTTGGATGGCATCCAGCATCGTCAGCAGCCAGGCTTTGCGAGAGAAAAGCGTTTCGACGGCACTCATGCGCAACTGGGGACTCAAGCCCGGCCAGGCTTCGATGAGCAAGTCGGCGACGCGTTCATCGTTGATTAACCCTAAGGTCGTAATCGCGCGCTGACGCACTGGCAGTGGCTGCTGCACGGTGAGTAACTCTTCGAAAACTTCATGAGTCTCATCAAATTTTCCAATACTCAGCGTGGGAATCGCGTCGACGCGTGTTTTGACGGGCAGTTTGGAATTGGTCGCCTGCTGGATGGCGGTCTGCATCATCTCTTTGAGCAGGTTGGCAGTACGCGTGCTGTTGGACAAAGCGATCACATTTTTCGTCGAGCCGGAAGCACGCGAGAGCAGATTCCGGAACAGGATTTCGACTAACTTCTGATCTGACGCGGGCATGGCTTCCAGAGCTGCCAGAAACAGTTTTACGTTTTCCGCTTCATTCTGGGCTCCGATCTGCACCGCCAAAGCGATCAGAAACTCCTGAGCCTGTTTCTCTTTTAACAACTCGGGATTTTTCGCCAGCAGGGCAAAAACTTCGCCGGCTCCCTGAAAAAGCGAACTCTGAACGGCCATCCGCATCCAGGGATTCGACACGTGACGCGTCAGAATTTCAGCGAGCTCCTGATTGCGAGCGGCAGACTCGAACGCGCCCAGCGAAAAGGCAGCCTGATACTGCACTTCCAGAGATTCATCTTCCGCCAGCACCAGCATTTGTTTTTGGATCAGCGAGGAATCGGCAAACTGCTCTGCCATCTGTAACGACTGTTTCCTGACCTGGAAATTCTGGTCCTGCAAACCCTGTAACAAAGTCTGTTCATCTAACACTTTCAGCCCTTGCAGTGTCCAAAGCGCGGTAGCCCGGGTGATCGGCTTGCGGGAGCCGGTCACCAGTTGTTTTAGACTGTCGCTGACAGAAGTGTCCTGACGCTCGAACAACAGTCGCTGCACGGTATCGCGAGTCCAGCCATTATCGCTTTCCAGTAACGCGACCAGCTCCAGTGAAGACAATTTGCCGTAGTCAGGTAGTGACGGCTGTTCAAAACCTTTCGGAACGATGCGATAAATGCGTCCTTTATCCTGACCGCCGATCGGGTCGAGGTGTTTGATCACTTCTTCCGGAATAAACGGCGCGCCTTCGATCAGTTCGCGGTACATATCCAGCACATACAGGGCGCCGTCGGGCCCGTTTTCAAATTGAACGGGCCGAAACCAGACATCGGTGGAAGCTAGAAACTCGGCGTCCTGATCGGCGCGTGGTGCGACCAGCGACAAACCATCGGGCTCAGGTGCAGCACGATAAACCAGATTATTGGCCGGCTCGCCGACGAAAACATTGCCCTGGTATTTTTCCGGCCAGGCGTCGCCCCGATAAATGGTGACACCGGTGGCGGCGGTAAAGTAACCGGAAGGATTCCCTTTTTCATAATCCCCTTTCTCACTTTGAGCGCGAATACGGGTCCGCAGAATCCGCCACGGTTCGATCTGGCTGATGCGTAATAACTTCGTGAATTTGCCGCCGGGCGCAATCGAAACCGGGGCTGCGGGAGGTGCCAGATACGGATTGCGGGCGATGTAGCGGTCATCATACATCAACACCTGCATCGGCGTGCCGTTCGCACAAACGAAGTTGCGGTTCCAGATTCCCAGGCTCATGCCGTGCTGACCGCCGCCCGTAGTGAGTTCGATCGTGCGGGTCTCCGGATCGAGAATCACGCCTCGCCCCCGGGTGTTGTAGGTTCGTTTTTCTTTATCCGCAGCGACGGTGACCTCTCCCCCGTCCGTACCTGTGGAAAAATGGATTTTATTATCGAGACCCCAGCGGAAGGAATTGATCATACCTTCGTCCCCTTTGTCACGTCCAAAACCGGTCATCACGATTTCGCGGACATCGGCTTTCCCGTCGCCATCGGTGTCTTTGCAGTAATAAACATAAGGTGGAGCCCCGACAAACACGCCCCCTTTGTAACTGCAGACGGCGGTGGGCAGCGTCATGTCGGTCAGGAAGGGGAAACTTTTGTCAAACTTGCCATCACCGTTCGTATCTTCCAGCAGTTTGACAGAACTGTAACCTTCTTTGTTGGCATCGTTGTACTCAGGCATCTCGACAACGTACGCCCGCCCGCGCTCATCAAAACACATGGCGACCGGATCACGGACCAGGGGTTCTGCTGCCACGAGTTCAATCTGAAAATCGTCATGAATTTTGAACGACTTCAACGCTTCCGCTGGTGTTCGCGGCAGGATGCGGGGCATCTCGGCGGAATAATCGACCTTGGGTTTTGCATCGTCCTTGTCGGCGGACCTAACCGTGACCGTCAGACAGGCCAGCAAAACAGGCAGGCTACTCAGAAGAATAAAAGTCGGTCGAACGCGTATCAAGGCAGAAAACGGTGGCATGGAAGGATCCTGTTGAGGTCTCGTGGGGGATGCTGATGGCGTGTTAGAGCGTCTCTCTATAATCTAAAGCTGCTTTATTATAGAGGACCGCTATAGGGCTTATGAAGGATTCTATGTGTAAAGTGAACGAAAAAATGAGAATCGGATCGATGCTGGTTCTGGTTGTTCGCAGATAAAACTGTGCGGCGGTTACTGCATCAGTCGCTGCAGCTCGGCCTGGAGTGTTTTGATGGTGTCGAGGGACTTTGGCTCATCGATCAGGTTTTTCATTTCATAGGGATCATTCTGGACATCATAAAGTTCGTTCATGCCTTCCAGCTTATTAAACTGGATGTACTTCCAGCGCGGCGTGCGGACCGCTTGATAGCCCATGTTTAACAAACGTGGAAAAACCGTATCGCTGTTATATTCAATCAGGAACGATTTGCGCCAATCATCGGGCTGTTCCCCTTTGAGTAAGGGAACCAGACTGCGCCCGTCATATTTGCGGTCGGTTTCGACCTGAGCAAACTCCAGCATGGTCGGGGCCAGATCGACGCTAACGGCGAACTGGTCAATCAGCGTGCCTGCTTTGATCAGAGGCGGATAGCGAACCAGCAGGGGAACCCGAATGCCTTCTTCGTAAGGGAGTCGTCGTTCGACGCTCAGTCCATGCTCGCCGTACCAGTAACCATGATCGCTGGTAAAAACGAAGACCGTCTGATCAAGCTGCCCCTGTTTTTCCAGCAGTTCGCATAACAGACCTACGCCGTCGTCAATCCCTGCCAGCATCCGCAGGCGATCGCGGATTACTTCATCGCTGGTTCCCGTTTCCCGGCTCAACGGCGGCAACCCCGATATGCTGCGTTGCAATGCCCGTTTTCCTTCCAGGTTATCAAGTACATTCAACCGCCGCGGGATGGCGTCTTTTGTGTATAAGTTCTCGTGTCGTTTCGCAGGCAGAAACTTCGCCGCTGAGGGGTCGGTGATACTGCCATCATCGCGCTGCGTCAGTTCCGGGTGCAGGGCTTTGTGGGCAATGTAGAGACAGAACGGCTTGTCTCTTTTCTGCGCGACGAAGTCAGTCACTTTCTGATTCAGGACATCGGTGGTATGCCCTGTGTATTTGACCCGCTTGCCGTTCTCATTTAAGACGGGATCAAATGACGTCCCCTGCCCTTTCATACTGACCCAGTAATCAAAACCGGGACGGGCGGTATCATCATTTCCCATATGCCACTTACCGATATAGGCGGTTTCATAACCGGCTTTTTGGAGCGACTGCGGAAACGTTTTCAGCATGTGGCTGTGCTCACTTCGGTTAATATTGTCGAGAATGCCATGATGGTGCGTATACAGGCCGGTCAGCAGACAGGCTCGGACCGGAGAACAGAGGGGCGTCGAACAGAAAGCATTGCGAAAGCGGGCTCCTTCATGAGCGATGCGATCGATGTGAGGCGTGCGGACGAAGGGATGCCCCATACATCCCAGCTCGTCCCAGCGCAGATCATCTACGAGAACAACGACGATATTCGGTGGTTGTGGCGATTCAGCAGCCTGCAGCAGACCAACTAAAAAGAATAGAATCAGGCAAGACCAGACAAAACTCTGTATCGAAAAGCACTGGTTGAATTTATTCACTTGCTCTGTTCCCGGATGTTAATTCTGTAAGGTGATCTGAGCACTCCCCCTCAATAAAATCAAGACAACTCACTGTACCAGACTGCGCGGCTGAAACAAGTACAGAGTGTCCATTAGCATCGATTCCCGGTCCCCTGGGTGCCGTTGTTCGGAATGAAAGTGGCGGATTTCCATCTTGGGGAGAAAGTCTGCGATCGAGTAGAATGTTTCGGCCAGAGAATACCAGTCCGGTCACACAGGAAATAGATTCCATTCAGAACAGGCTGGAAGTTGGCAGGAACAATGAATTCAGAATATTTCATGTTGATGCTGTTTGTTGTCATGAATTTCATTCTCCACAGGTGTGCCCGTGTTGCGATCTATCTTCGTGAAGGGCACACAGTGGTCAAGCAAAGCTTATGCGTGTTAACGTCGCAGTTACGACCGAAAAACCTCAATTTAAGCGTTGTTATGGTTCAGAGCGGACCATTTGAGAACAAAAACAAGGTGATCATCGGGAAGTGAAAATGAGGGAGTATTTGCCAAATCGCGAAAAACAAGCGGCTTTTATAGTGAGAGTCTCTTCAGGTGAAAAAGTATTGCCTACCCGAAAATATCCCCTTCGCGCGCGACGCATAACCCGCAGTTTCGGGGAAGGCGCGACGGTGTCAAGCCGTAAATATACACCTGAAGACAGTGCGAAAGTAGAACTTGTGAGCGTATTGTCTTTGTCTGGAGAATCCTATTCTTCCGAATTTTCAAGCTGCAAACAGACTGGCAGGCGAGTGGAGCACCGACGATTCACTGCAACAGAAACTGCCGACCGGGCAACAAAACCTATATTGCCGGGTTCCCAGCGGAAGAAAACCAGGGACGTCCAGTTGTTTTTTGTACTCCTGTTTGCGCAGAAATTCTGCTCCCTTAAGAAAAAATTAATCTGGTTTACATTAGTCTTTTGTGATCTGTTCTGTATAGAATTATTACTGCCGAACCTGGAACTTAAGCTTTACTATATTCCGGCGTTGGGTCATCTCTGATCAATCTAGGAACGACTCTGGGAGTTATGCATGTCAGGAAAACGAATCAGTGGTGCGAGCCAGACCTCGCGACACTGGAAAGCAGGCACAGTATTTGGCGTTGTTGTTGCATTCACAATATTGATCATCTCGGGGCTCCCTGATTCGGACGCAGCTCCTCGAAGGAAACCAGTCGGTAAAAAACCGGAACCGAAAAAAGAAGAACCACTGCCTCCCCGGTTTACGGTGAAGTCCCAACCTGTCAACCCGGCTAAACTGTCGAGTGCCTTAAACTCAGCAGAACAGATTGACAAACTGGTCGAAGCAAATTATTCAAAATATAAAGTCACTCCCAATCCGATGACGACCGACGAGCAATTCCTGCGTCGCGCTTATCTGGATATTACCGGAACCATTCCCACCTATCGGGAAACACGTTACTTTCTGGCTTCCCGCCATCCGGATAAACGCAAACGATTAATCGACCGTCTGCTGGACAGCGACGGATACGCCAGCCACAATTTCAATTACTGGGCCGACGTGTTTCGTTACACCGATCGTCTCAATGGTAACGTAGACGGCAGTCCGTATCGGCAGTGGATTAAACAGTGCCTGGCAGAGAATAAACCCTGGGACAAAATGGTCCAGGAAATGATCACTGCAGAAGGATTGATCTGGGAAAATCCTGCGACCGGTTATCTCCAGCGAGATTCCGGCATGCCATTGGATAACATGAACAATACCGTGCGTATTTTCCTGGGAACACGCATTGGTTGTGCGCAATGCCACGATCATCCGTTTGACCGCTGGAAACAAAAAGAGTTTTACGAGATGGCAGCGTTCACATTCGGTTCGTCAACCCGCGCCAATGGAAATGACAAACGATTCTACACCAGCAACGATCCCAACAGGCGTTTGCGGAAAGAATATGAAGAACTGGGGCAGGAAGAAAAAGACAGACGGCGAAATCAGGGTCGCTTCAACCGCATGATTCGTGTGAACATGATGGTCGTTAATGACCAGAATAACCGAAAAATCCAGCTTCCTCATGATTACGCCTACTCTGACGCCAAGCCGAAATCTGTGGTCGAACCCAAAACGATTTTTGGTAAACCGGCTGAGATCAAAAAGGGAGAAGCCCCCCGACAGGCATTCGCCCGCTGGATGATTTCCAAAGACAACCCCCGGTTTGCTTTAACTATTGCCAATCGATTGTGGACACAGACCTTTGGACGCGGACAGATCGAACCCGTCGATGACATGATGGATAGTACCGTCGCTGAAAATCCGGAATTGATGAAATTCCTCGAATCAGAAATGAAACGTCTGAATTTCGATATGAAGGAATATCTGCGAATTATCTACAACACCAAAACCTATCAGCGGCAGGCAACTTCAGAGGATATTCCTCTGAGTAAAATCTATCATTTTCCCGGTCCGGTTCTGCGTCGCATGACTGCAGAGCAAGCCTGGGATTCCTTTTTAACACTGGCGGTTGTTGATCCTGAAGAGTATCGGGAATTTCCGTCAAAACTGGAATCAGAAATTATTGCCGTGAATCTGAATACCGCGACCGCACAGGAAGTCCTGGATGCTGATCAAAAGAAACGTGATGAAATCGACAAGAATCGCTATAAGCGGGAGAAGAAGTATAAGTACAAAGGCCAGTTACTGGCTCGCGCTTCGGAACTTCCTTCACCGGTTCCCGCCAGTCACTTCTTACGCACATTTGGTCAATCAGATCGTGAATTGATTTCTGCCTCCTCCGACTCTGGTTCGGTCCCGCAGATTCTGTTTATGTTTAACGGTCCCGTGACGCATATGATGCTGGAAAAAGGTTCCACGATTTACAATAACGTCATCGAACAGAAAACCATTAAAGAGGGAGTCGATACGATTTTCATGACGATTCTGAGTCGTCGCCCGGATAGCGATGAATCTGCGATTGCCGTCTCCGAAATCGAAAAGAATGGACCGGCAGGTTACGGAAACGTGATCTGGTCGCTCGTCAATACGCGCGAGTTCCTGTTTATTCAATAACGGCCTGATAACAATACAATGTCCCGACACTTTTGTCCGGACCTGATTCGTGACAATCAATCATTTAAAAATATAAGGCACTTCAAATGCGAGACATTCTTTCAAAACTCGATGGACTGGGTCGGCGGCAATTTCTTGAATACGCAGCCAAGTCCGCGTTGGGAGTCAGCGTACTTCCGATGTTCAATAATATCCTGGAAGCAGCTCCCTCTCAGCCCAAAGGTGGAAAAGCCAAACGCCTGATCTATCTCTATATGGCAGGCGCCATGTCGCACCTTGATACGTTTGACTTGAAACCAGGTCATAAAAATCAGGGTGAAACAAAAGGGATCAAAACCAACGTTCCGGGGATGCAGATCAGCGAATTCCTGCCCACACTGGCTGAAGTATTCGACAAAATGGCGGTGATCAACTCCATGCACACCGAAACCGGTGCTCATGAGCAAGGCGAATACATCATGCGCACCAGTTACAAAGAGATCGCATCGACCCGGCATCCTTCCATGGGTCCCTGGATTCAAAAATTCAAAGGACGCCAGAATAAGAATCTCCCCGATACCGTTCTGATCAGCGCCCCTGCCCGTCACCCGAATGCGGGATTCCTGGATCCCTCTTTCAGCCCCTTGCCGATTGGTGATCCGAATCGGGGACTGGAAAACACTCAGTCTCCCTCATACCTCTCCGAGAATTCGTTTGAAAAACGAATTGAGCTGATCAATAAATTCGACAAGAAGTTTCAGAATAAATTCAAGACGAAAGAGGTTCTGGCCTACACTGACTTCTATTCGCAGGCAACCAGCCTGCTTTCCAGTGATGAGCTGAAAGCATTCGACCTGAATGAAGAGAAAGCCGAAGATCGGGATAAATACGGTCGCAACTCGTTTGGTCAGGGATGTATGCTGGCACGACGACTGGTGGAAAATAACGTTCGCTGTGTCGAAGTCACTTTCGGTGGCTGGGATATGCACCGCGATATCTATGATGACGGAATTCTGCCCAGCCGCACCGGAATACTGGATAAGGCTCTGGGCAATCTGCTGAAGGATCTGTCTGATCGTGGTCTGCTGGATGAGACGATTATCGTACTCACAACTGAATTCGGACGTACTCCGGTCATTAATCAGAACGGAGGCCGGGATCACCATCCGGGCGCCTTCTCTGCTGCATTGATGGGCGGCGGGATCAAAGGAGGCCAATTCTATGGTAAGTCTGATGCCGGCGGCCATAGTGTTGACGCAGACGGCGTTCTGCCAGCCGACCTGAATGCGACCGTTGCCACAGCTTTGGGTCTGCCTGTCGATAAAGAAATTTTCTCATCCGACGGTCGCCCTTTCAAGGTGGCCCACGATGGCAAGGCCATCTCAAAGCTGTTCTAAGATCCACGGATGCTCAACAAAATTTAAAACGGCTCCCCCTCTGGGAGTCGTTTTTTTGTATAATGACTGTCATCAAAAAAACTTTGGTGATATTTTCGAAATGACATTAAAATAGTAGCTTCCGAAAAATTCTCCGATTATGATCGAAGAGTTGATTTCCAGTGATTTCAATACAGAGTCCTTCCGGAAAGTTCAGGTTATCTCAGACGGTCAATCATATTCATCTGACCGTTTGACGCATGATGCCCTCCTGTTTTGCCCCAAAACTGAAGCCTGAGAAAGATCGTAACCATGTTGAAAGCCAAGCGTGTTACTTTGCTGTTTCAGATCGTGATGTGTCTTTTTGCATTCTGCGCGATTGCCGATGCAGCAGGAAACTGGCCACAGTTGAAAGGGGACGGACTTCGATCGGGAAATGTACCGGAGATCTCTTTAAAGACTCCACTCTCTCTGGCAGCAGCCATCCCTTTAACGGATGGCATCTATACCTCGCCGATTGTCAGTCATGGTAAAATTTTCGTGATTGATGGATCGGGGGTTATCTTCGCCATTGATGCCACGAACAACCAGATCCTCTGGAAATATGCCACGCGTGGTGGAGCAGGAAACTGCAACAACGTCGCGACTCCCGCGGTGGTCGATCACTATCTGCACGTCGGCACCGCAGCCGGTTATTATTACGTATTAGATGTCAATACCGGCGTTGTTGTGAAAGAAATTGACTGTCGCGAGCCGATTTTTTCAGCCCCTGTCGTCAATGGAAACCGCGTCTATTTTGCCACGCTGGGAGCTCAGGTTTATGCAGTGGAACCTGCAGGCGAAGTTGTCTGGACCTGGGACTTCGTGAAGGAAGTGGTTCAGTTTAACGGCAATCGCTGGAGCGGCGCAGACTGGCTTGCCCATCGGAAGGATCGTGTCACGTGGCGTGATCACTTTGTCTGCTCGCGCGATATCTGTCTGGCGGGAGATACCATTGTCATTCCCGCAGGCGGACGCACCGTATTTCTGGATGACGCAGGAAAAACAGCCCGTCTGCGTGCGGTTGGCGAAGTTCCCAATTATGCCGGCTCGGAATATCCGGCGACGTTTGGGCAGAGCGCAGATGCGAAGGGTAATGTCTATGTGCAATGGCATCGACGCGACAATGCCGGTCGCGTTGAAATGATGAGACTGGAAGGAGACAAGGTTCAAACGGACTATATCAAGGGGACGCAAACCTCTATTCGAGATCCCGGCCTGCTGAGTTTTGCTTCCGTCAGTATTCGCGGGAACGATGTGTACCGCGTTCGACCGGAGGCTGGTTTCGGCCTGTGTCGCCATTCCATTGGTGAGGAAAAAACAGAGGTGCTGTGTGAAGCAGCCTCGGTTTGTTCTCCCGTTTTAACACGCGACCACGCCGTCTATGGCGGCCTTGATGGAAAACTATACGTTGTGCCTCTGGCGGGAGGAGATGCAGTCACTTTCACTACCGCCTTCGGTGCCCCCATTACAGCTTCCGTCGCGATTACCGACAACAAAATCTACGTTCCCTGCGAGGATGGTTATCTGTATGTCCTGAACGCCGACGGTACGACAACACAGCCGGAGACTGCGTTACCCCAGCAGAATTTACAGATCTGGAAGATACGCAGCCCGCTCACCGGACCGCTGACCGATCCGAAATATGACTGGTATACGAATTACGGTGACTTCGGAGGCACGAATGCCAATTCCCAGGGGCTGAAACCACCGCTCCGGATGCGCTGGGCACGCCGTCTGGAAGGGACGGTAAAACATCTCCCCGTCTGCGGAGGCGGCCGACTCTATACCCATACTGCAGAAGGACAGATTCTTGCAGTCGAGCAGGATACCGGTCGGCTGTTATGGAGACGTTATTGGCCCGACGTTTATTTGTCATTCACGTCACCACTTTATATTAATGGCAAACTGCTGATTCCACAGGCGGGCATCAAAAAATCACTCATGCGTTGTCTGGATGCCGCAACCGGGGAACTGCTCTGGGAAGCCCCCTTTACCGGTTCTCCCAGCTGGAGCCGACAGTTCCCGCCGGTTGTAGAGGGCAACATCGCGATCTACGCTTCCGGTTCCGGCGAATATGCGACACAGGGAACAGAAAAGGCATTCACGTTCGGAGGCAAACCAGCGACCAAATCAGACGGACGCGAAGTGATGAGCTGGATCTATTCCAACGACAATCCCTATTACCCGAAAGATCACCGACCACGAATCTGGGCCTGGGATCTGGATACGGGCAAAGTTGTCTGGGAAAAAGATTTTTCTGAATACGGACGAGGCGGCAACGATTGTGGGATCGCGATCCTGGACGGGAAACTTTATTATTCGACCTTCTTCGGTTACGCCACCAGTCAACGGAAGCGACGCGGATTGCCCGTTGAAAATAACGGGATCACTGCCTGTCTTGATCCTAAAAACGGAAAGGTGATCTGGCTGACGAACAAATATTATGTCACATCCAAATGCACTCTCAGTGCTCGTGACGGCCGTATTTACATCGGCGGTTTTAATCGTGCTAACGAGGAGACGCAGGATCGATTTGTTTGGTGTCTGGACGCAAAAGACGGGGCACTGGTATGGCAATCAGATGCGGTCACTTCAGCTCTCAATGTTGTCACCGTGGGCCAGGATTTCATCTTTTCCAATGCCTTACGCGGTAAAGGAAACGTCTTCGATCATAAAACCGGCAAGGTTCTGAACAGCATTGGCCATAATTATGCCTGCTGTCGCTTCACACTTTCCGAGCCTTACGTTCTGGGTGCGAATATGGATATGATTGATCTGTCTGACAACGGCAAACTGGTTTCGACGGGGCCTGCGATTGATTCGCGCGAGTGTCTTGGCGCAGTCGTTTCGAACGGACGTATTTTTTATACTTCACAGGCGAGCGGTTTTATCGTTTCGCAAACATACGGAGAGGATTCAAAAAAACTGCCCGCGGTCTGGGAAAGGCCTTGATTTAGAGGCAATCTTCCGAAGCCTGATTTGACTTTCTGGTTAAGAAACAATGAAATTATGAGTCTCAGCGGAAAAAGAAAAAGTGCGAACTCAATTGCACTCCCCTTTCACTCGCATTAAAATTCATGGATACGTCAGTATTGACGTATCTCCCCTGCCTCGGCAGGAATTTTTGTCAAGTATTGGAACCCAAGGAGAAATACATGAAAAGACTGCTTACACTCACAGTAGCGTTGATGTTCGTCGCAACCGGTTCATTCAGCTCTGCAGCAGAACTGAAGTCTGGTATCGAAGTTGGTGGAAGACCGGGAGCATATACAGTCAATGATTGTACGGGCCCTAACGCCGGTAAGTCACTCTGCTATCGTTGCAGCTACGGCGGACGTCCTGTGGTCAACATCTTCGCTCGCGAAATGAATAGCGATGTCCAGGATCTGATTGCACAGATTGATGCCAAAGTTGGCGAAAACCGAGATCAGAAAATGGCTGCGTTTGTGGTCCATTTGACTGACGACGCTGACACATCCAACGCAGCACTCAAAAAAATTGCTGACAGCAAGCAGATCAAAAACACACCTCTGACAAACTTCGAAGGTGAAGCTGGCCCCTCTTCCTACAACATTTCCAAAGATGCTGACATCACGGTTCTGATGTGGGTTAAAGGCGAAGTGAAAGTCAATCACGCAATGAAGAAAAGTGATCTGTCTAAAGACACGATCAATAAAATTGTGAAAGATACCTCTAAGATCCTGAACTAAAGGTTTTAGATAATTATTGCAGAACAAGAAGACCCCGCTTTCCCTGTTCGGTTAGCGGGGTTTCTGTTTCCCGCCGCGTTAGACCAAAAACGAATCTTCGCCATTCGCAAAGGGGTTTCGATGTCTCTCCGTGTAAGATCCCTTCGATTTTACTGTTCCCTGGCTCTGTCATTTTTCATGTGCCTGTTGCCTGCCCTGCAATCTGCCGGCGCAGGTCAATCGAATAGTCTGATGGATATCTCAACCGATGGAAAACTACTCGCCTGTTCCAATCGTGACAGCGGTTCCGTCACCATTATCGATCTGCAATCTCAAAAGAAACTGAGTGAAATTAAAGTCGGAAAACATCCCGAAGGAGTCAGCTTCCTCGGTAAGACCCACCTCCTGGCAACCGCCGTCTATGACGAAGATAAGGTTGTGTTTCTCAATGCCGATACCGGAAAACAGATCGGCCAGACAGAAGTTTTTGACGAACCGTATGGCGTAGTCTCTACGAGTGACGGCGCAAAAATCTTCGTCACACTCGATTATCCGGGACGGATTGTGGAAATCGACACCAACTCCAAAGAAGTCCTACGGGAATTTTCCACAGGAGAACATCTACGAGGCATCGCAATTTCCAACGATGACCAGAGCCTGTTTACAACTGAGTATTATAGTGCCCTCGTTCGAAAGATTGATGTTGCCAGTGGTCAAACAGCCGACGAATGGCCCGGCGGCAGCACCGACAATCTCGCGCGTCAAATTACATTGCACCCTCATCGCCCGAAAGCCTACCTGCCTCATATTCGATCACGAATCACCGTCGCTCATGGCGCCGGTTCAATTTTCCCGATTGTTTCTATCGTCGACACTCAAGCCGGAGAAGGAAAACGCCGCCGAAAAATCCCCATGGACTCCTTTCTGGGAGCCCGGGTTACTTCGAATCCGTGGGACACAGCCATCACACCGGATGGAAAAACGTTTTTCGTCGTGTTTGCCGGAACCGATGACATGTTCGTCTGCAACGTCATCGACGATGACTACCGCGAATTGACATTTCGAGCCTCGCTCAATCTGGGTCACAATCCCCGCGCAGTACGTGTCTCGCCTGATGGAAACACGTTTTATGTTTACAACGCACTCGACTTCAACGTCGTCGCATACGACACGCAAACACTGCTTCGTCTGGCGACCATTGATGTGACTGAAAATCCTCTGGGAGAAGAAATCCTGCTGGGCAAGCAACTTTTCTATACTGCTCTGCAACCCATGTCGAGCCGCTTGTGGATCTCCTGCTCGAGCTGCCACCCTGATGGACAATCTGACGGAAAAACCTGGCATAACCCGGAAGGATTGAGAAATACACAATCACTGGCCGGCATGGCCTGGACTCACCCGATCCACTGGTCCGCAGACCGCGATGAAGTTCAGGATTTCGAGCATACCATTCGCGGACCACTCATGCAGGGCAAAGGCCTGGTCAGAGGGAAACTCAACCCTGCACTGGATGCCCCGAATAGTGGATTGTCGCGTGCCCTGGATGCGATGGCCGCTTATTCCAATACACATGAATTTACTCTGAGTCCTTACGCCAAAAAAGGGCTCAATCCGGCAGCAGAACGGGGACGTGAGCTGTTCTTCTCGAAACAAACCAAATGTGCCACTTGTCATAGTGGTCCGTTCATGACCGATTCGGTTCCCACCAAAAAGTTCAATCGCCACAACGTCGGCACCGCAGTCGATAACCCTGGTGAGCAGATGGGGCCTGAATATGATACACCCACCCTGCTCGGCATCTATCGCACGGCCCCTTATCTGCATCACGGTAAGGCACAAACTCTCGAAGAAGTTTTGACTATTTATAATCATGACGACAAACATGGAAAAACGAGCCAGCTTTCAAAACAGGAAATCGCCGACCTTGTCGAATACCTGAAGGCACTCCCCTACGAAGATCCAGTGCCGAAGGCGCAAGCCGCCGGTCTGGTCAAAATCACAAAGTGATGAGTGAAAATAAATTCTTCCGAAAACTCCAGCCAGGGACTACTCTGCTCATGTCTGCGAAATTAATCTGTTCTGTATTTGCTCTGATTTTGCTACATGGCTGTAATCAGAATGTACCTGCTCCTGCAACTCCTCCGAAAACTGCTGAGGCCCCCGAACCAGCGGCAAAAGCGGAAGTGAAACCGCCCGTCATACCCGGCGCGAAAACATTCGAACGGGACGGCGTGACGGCTCAAATTGCCAGTTGGGATGAGACCCAGGCTTTTATCGCCAGACAAAAAGGCAAAATCGTGGTCGTAGATCTCTGGTCGACCTGGTGTGAACCCTGCCTGCGTGAGTTTCCTCAGTTGGTCGCGCTGCAAAAGAAATACCCTGAAAAAGTCGTCTGCGTCTCGTTTAATCTGAACTACGACGGGAGCAAGAATTCTCCCCCCGAATCGAACAGCGAAGAACTGATGGAATTCTTTTCCAAACAGAAAGCGGACATCGTCAATATCATTTCCAGTACGCCTGACGAAAAAATTTATGAGAGTATTAAACTGGCAGCGATCCCGGCAGCTTACGTTTACGGGACTGACGGCAAATTGAAAAAACGGTTCGACAATGAAACGCTGGAATACGGTCAGGAAGGTTTTACGTATAAAAAACACATCGTACCGCTGATCGATGAACTACTGCAGACCACACAGAAACAGGAGTAGTCACCTATTCTTTAAGCAAACGTGATGTAAATGCCGGACATGATTCCTGCCAGCAGCAAGGCAAGCAAGCGCGGGTCAGTCACACCGGAAAGCTTTTTGAACACAATTTCTTTCAATGGATTTTTCCAGCACATCATTTCAATCTGATCGCTTGTGGGAGGCGGAGTCAGCAGACTGACTACGACAAAGACCACCGAACAAATCACGAACAACCACCATGCCTGGAGCATGAAGGGAATCCCTAGATCTTTTGTGATCAAATCAAACCCGAAGTCCAATGCAAAAGTCAGGCTACCTAAGATCGAGCCGATGATCAATGTCACCAGCGAAGCTTTTGCCGTTCCCCGAGGCCAGAGCACTCCCCAGATAAAGACCACAGTAATCGGCGGCGCCAGGCAGGCGATCATGCTGTTCAGCCCCGAAAAGATGCTTTCAAATTTGCTTCCCATAGTCGACCAGCCAATCGCCAGGATCATCACGACCACCGCAGTGATTCGTCCGACCACAACCAGCCGTGCATCGCTTGTTTCCGGTTTGAGTTTTTTTACCACGTCGATACTGATCAACGTCGCCGTACTGTTTAATGCGCCAGCGATTGTGCTCATGAGCGCGGCCAGCAAACCTGCGGCGATCAAACCTTTCAGCCCTGTGGGAATCAGTTGATCAATTAAAACCGGCAATGCTTTATTGGGATTCTCTCCAATTTGATCCTGAAACAAAACATAAGCAAGAACTCCCGGAAAAACCATGATCATCAGCGGCAGGACTTTAATGAATCCTGCAAACAGTGGTCCCACCTGAGCGTCCTGCTGTGTTTTGGCTCCCAAAACGCGTTGCACGATTGTCTGATCGGCACACCAGTACCAGATTCCCAGAACCGGATACCCCAGTACGAAAGCATACCAGGAGAACCCCCCGCTCTCATGAACCATACTCATATGCTTTTCAGGCAAAGCAGCGCGGAGCTTAGCGACAGAGTCGATTCCCTGCTCGTTCAGTGCTCCGACGGCGAACCAGGTAATCGCGACGGAGCCGATAATCAGCAGTACAGTCTGGATCGATTCCGTTATCACGACCGCCTTCAATCCTCCGGCCACCGTATACAGAGTCGTAATCGCCGAAATGACTAACACCGAGGTGAAGACATCTATGCCAAAAAATTCGTGCATGATCGTGGACCCCGCATAGAGCGTCATCCCGATATGAATAAAGAGTGCAGCGACAACCCCCATAATCGCCAGCACGATCCGCGACCCCGCGCTAAAACGTTGCTCCAGAAAATCAGGAAGTGTCACCACGCCACTACGATGATAAATCGGTGCAAAAATCAGCCCCAGCAATATCAATGTGAATGCAGCCAGGCATTCAAAGTTCCCCACGACTAAGCCCACCCGGTAACCATCGGCGGCAAGGCCGATCAGATGAACCGTGGAGATATTGGTCGCAAATAAAGACAATCCAATCGTAGGCCATCTGAGAGAGCGGCCTGCCAGGAAATAACTGTCAACGGTCTGCTTCTGTTTGCGACCGACGTACAACCCCATCCCGGTGATCAAAATCAGATACGCCAGGATGATTGCCAAATCGAGAGTAGAGATATTGAGTTGGTTCGCAGCCAGCAGGAATGGCCCAGTCATAGATGTTCAATCAAATCAAAGATTCGGTTGGAGAAGTTTCCACTGTTACATCAACGTCGCATTCTTCCTCAGAAACTTCAAGCGGAGACAGGCCACATTTTACAGCAAGCTGATTAAATTGTTTGATCAACTGCCACCCGACAGGGATTCCGGATTTCAATCGCTCCGCACGCGTCAAATCTTCAGGCTCGCCGGGATAATAGACCTGGCCTCCTTCACGAATTGGTTGCAAAGCCCCCCAACGCACGATGATCTCTGCAATTCGTTCCTGGAACGAGTCTACCGCAGTGAAACGGCTGATGTCAATCGCCCCCACCAAGCCCCCCAGCAATCGTTTTTGTGAAAGATCTCCGTACATTTTCGGGATATCGGGACCAATGGGTGCCCCTCCTAACAGTGCGCATAAGACATCGATCAACAAACCCAGTCCAGAGCCTTTAAATCCGCCAAAAGGAAATAAGGCGACGACTTCATTCGGATCGGTTGTCCCCTGCCCGTTTGCATCCAAAGCCCAGTCATCGGGAATCGAAACTCCTTCAATAGCGGCGTTCGCAATTGTGTTCCAGGGAGTAATGCTCGTCGCCATATCCAGACACAGTGATTTGCCATTTTTCCCCGGTGCCGTGATACAGATGGGATTCGTCCCGCAAAACGGTTCAGCAGCCCCGTGTGGCGTCACCATTGGATCAACGTGCGTAAAGGCAAAACCAATCATGCCTTCCCGGGCCATTCTTAAACCATAGTATGCCAGCGCGCCACAATGCGATGAATTACAGATCGAAACCCAGCCTGCTCCAGAATCACGGGCGAGTTCCACGGCGTGATCCGCCGCTTTCACCATCGCAAGCTGCCCCAACCCGTGGTCACCATCAACGCGTCCCACTGCCGGTCCCAGTTGTTCCCATTGCATTTTGGGACGGGCACTGATGCTCCGTTGGCGGATTCGTTCCAGATAATGCGGCAGTCGTGCCACACCATGCGAATCAATCCCACGCAGGTTCGACTCGACCAGTGAATCAGAAACAAGTTCTGCATCTGCTTGACTCAAATCCGCGTGAGTCAGCAGTTGAAAACAAAACTCCTTCAGGTAATCTGAATCCAGTATCGCACTCTTGACTTGTATCTGTGCCAAAGGTCACACCTCTTCTAAAGTTATCGACTCTCTGACAGGGAAAACACGAAAGCCGTTCCATAAATCGCCCCTTGTTCAACCAGGAGGGGTACTGGGAAAAAGCAAAGTCAGGCAAAAAGATCGGAAATCACCTCGCCATGCACATCGGTTAATCGAAAATCCCGGCCGGCAAACTGATACGTCAACTTTTTATGATCCAGGCCCAGTAAATGTAAAATGGTCGCATGCAGGTCATGAATATGAACCTTATTTTTGACAGCATAGTATCCGTAGTCATCGGTGGCACCATACTGCAAACCCCCTTTCACGCCGCCTCCTGCCATCCACATGGTATATCCCTGTGGATTATGATCGCGTCCATCATCTCCCTGGCTAACGGGAGTTCTGCCGAATTCTCCCCCCCACAGCACCAGCGTGTCATTCAACAGACCACGCGATTTCAAATCTTTGAGCAAAGCGGCGATCGGCTGATCCACTTCCATCGAGTTGCGAGGCAGAGCCGTTTTCAATCCCGAATGTTGATCCCATTTATAGCTGTGTGTGATCTGAACGAAACGAACGCCCCGCTCGGCAAAACGACGCGCCATCAGACATTGGCGACCAAAGTTCTTTGTGACGTCATTGTCCAGACCATACATTTTTTGAGTCGTCTCCGATTCGTCACTGATGTCCTGCAACTCGGGCGCAGCCGTCTGCATCCGGTAGGCAAGTTCGAAGGAATTGATGCGTCCTTCGAGTGCCGCATCAGGACCGGAGCCTGCCAGATGTTCGCGATTCATCTCCTGCAGAAAATTCAGTTCCTTGCGTTGAACCGATAAAGGGATGCCGCTTTTGTTGCTGATAAAGGGAATCAACGCGCGATCAGCCGGAATACTGGCATTCCCGATCGGCGTTCCCTGATAGTCCGCTGGTAAAAACGAAGAGCTATAAGCATTCACGCCTCCATGCGTCAATGTCGGGCAGACGGTAATAAAACCTGGCAAATCCCGATTCTCGGAACCCAGGCCGTAAGTAATCCATGAGCCCATGCTGGGGCGCACAAATGTATCACTGCCCGTATGTAATTCCAGCAGCGCTCCCCCATGACGGGAGTTGGAACCGTGCATCGAATTGATGATACACATATCGTCAACACAACCGGCGACATGCGGAAACAATTCACTGACCCAGGCACCACTCTCACCATGCTGCTTGAACTTCCAGGGCGAGCCCAGCAGGTTACCTGTCTGCGCAGAAAAAATACGCGGTTTATCAAAGGGAAGTGGCTTGCCGCTGTCTTTCTGTAATTGGGGCTTGTAATCAAACGTGTCCATATGCGAGGGGCCGCCATGCATAAACAGAAAAATGACACGTTTTGCCTTGGGTGCGAAATGCGCTTCCTGAACAAATTTTTGTTGAGCAGCCTGACCATTATTTCCAAGCAATGCTGCCAGCGCCAAACTTCCGAAACCGGCAGAACTTTGTCGCAGCATATCCCGTCGCGATATCATTCCATGTCCGTTATTTGTATTCCATAAATTCATGCGAATTCCAATTCAAAACAGACCATTAAACATTTGATAAAATCAGTCGCTAATTCACAAACAGAAATTCATTAGAAGAAATCAGAACCCGACACAAACTCTGCCAGGTTCGCAATTCTTTTTCTTCTGCTGGCATCTCTAATATTTTTAAATCCTGCCTGTACTGCCCGATGTAGTTTCGAGCCTGTGTGATTTCCATCGCCGTCGCAGGACGACTGAAGATGCGTTCGTAAATTCGATTCACTTTCGCAGACTCATCCAAATGTGTTTCATGCATAATTTGATCGGCAAAGTCTTTTGTATTCTGCATCATGAGATCACTATTCATCATGAACAGCGCCTGGGGTGCCACCGTCGTGTGCGTCCGGTCGCCGGAAAGTACACTGGGATCTCCAAAATCAAATGCCTGCAGAACTTCATACAGTGCGCTTCTCACAATCGGTAAATAAACCGAACGACGATTGGTCTTGTAAACCACAGGATCCACATTGCTGGTACTCGTGACATACTTTCGATTCTCGACCCCCAACATGGAACCGCTCATTTCATAGTCGAGATTGCCGCACACTGCTAGAATGGAATCGCGAATGGCTTCCGCTTCCAGACGCTTCCGGTTCATCCGCCACAGTAGCCGATTCTCAGGATCGACCGACGCCATTTCCGCGTTATAATCGGCACTCATCTGATAAGTGGAAGACAGCATGATCAAACGATGCATGGCTTTGATCGACCAGCCCTGTTCCACAAACTGAACCGCCAGCCAATCCAACAGTTCCGGATGTGTGGGACGTTCACCAAGTTTTCCGAAGTTATCCGGTGTTCTGACCAGCCCGCTTCCAAAATGCCAGCGCCAGATCCGATTAACCATCACACGCGCTGTTAAAGGGTGTTGCCCGCTGGTTAACCACTGCGCCAACGGAAGCCGCCCGCTTTGCTGATCGTTGATGGGGGTTTGATTTTCTCCCTCGATAATCTGCAGAAACTGCCGAGGCACTTCTTTTCCAAGCGTAAAGTGGCTTCCCCGCAAATGAACTTTCACGTTCTCCGGTTTTTGTTCCGAGACTGCCATTGCTGTCGGATATTGAGGCAGTGCTTTTTCGAGCACTTTTTTGGCTTCCCGCTGTTTGGCTAATTGCGTTTTTATTTCCGCCGCAAAGTAGTTCTCGTGATCGGAGGGTAAAGCAAACGGTCCTTTCGGATCAGACAGCACCTGGCGAATGGCTTCCCGATCGGCATCTGTCAGTGATTTCGCATTTTTACCTGCTTCTGTTTGTTGAAATGTCTGCCATTCCTGTTCTACCTCTGCAAAAAGTTCTCCATAAAGCTGAGCCGCCTTAATCAATCGTTCTTGCTCAGGCAATTCATTCAGCATCTGGAATCGCTGATAAACGGACCCCAGTTTCTCCGGTGCCTTTCCGGTACGGACAAGTTCATTCCAGACAAAAAAAGGTGACGTTTTTTCCGCCGAATTTTTCGTCAGGTAATCGACCCATTGCAGCGTAATACTGCTGATAAGTTTTGCCTGGGGAGAAGAGACATCAGCAATGAGACTCTGCTCTGCCTTAGAAACTTTTCGCGGCGATCCAATCAATATTTTATCGATATGCGGGAAAGGAATTTTACTTTCGAGGTGTACCTTGTTTTTGCCTTGTTTGAACTGATAAAATCCCTCGACCTTCCATTGCTGAGATTTGGGATACCAGCTTCCGGTTACCTCGCCGGCGGCGTCGTTCTTGACTAATTGGTCATTAATCGAAAGTTCAACCGGTCGTGCGTCCGCTGCAGCATAGCGAATCTCGAGTTGATACAGGCCAGACTCTGGCAGTTCAATTTCGTACTCGGCAATATTCGGCAAGGGGCCGTTGTTATAAATAACGCCAATCCCCTCGCCATAACCGGTCAAGGATTTTTTCACATTGCCCGTCTGGTAATTTTCTGCTTCAACAACAACTGCGGAGTGCAAAGTATAGGATTGCGGATCATCGCCAATCGGTTTCGTGGCGCTCATCAATTGATCGGCGTGCTTTTTAATCTCAGCCGCGATTAAATAGTCCGCAACATGTTTGCGTTCATCGTTCAGTAACTGCGCGTCCGCCTTTTTCACCACAGATTGAATGTCGGCTTCCAGGTCCGCAATCTGTTTTTTCTGCTCTTCCAGGATTTTAATCTCTGCAGGGCTGGCTAACATTCGTTCCTGCCAGCGGGCGACCACCGTGAAATTTTCCATGGTCTTCGTACTTTTGAAGATGCCAGCCAGGGAATAATAGTCTTCAATGGGAATCGGATCGAACTTATGTGTATGACAGCGAGCGCATCCTAAAGTGAGCCCCATAAAAGTACGACCAACGGTATCCAGTTGCTCATCGACAATATCCATCTGCATTTTGGTTTCATCATCTTCCGCCAGCATCTTGGCACCGATCGAGAGAAATCCTGTCGCCGTAATTTTTTCGGCACGGCTTTCATCATTCGACTGTTCGGCCAGGATATCCCCCGCCAGTTGTTCCTGAACGAACTGGTCGAACGGTTTATCCTTATTAAAGGCGGCAATCACATAATCACGGTATCGATAGGCATTGGCGTATGCCAGATTTTCATCGAGACCGTTCGAATCGGCGTAACGTGCCACATCCAGCCAATGACGGCCCCAGCGTTCTCCGTAGCGGGGTGACGCCAGCAGGCGATCAATCACCTTCGCAAACGCATCCGGGGAATCATCTTTGACAAACTCTTCGATTTCCTTGTGAGTCGGCGGCAGACCAATCAGATCAAACGTGGCACGGCGAATCAATGTCTGCTTATCTGCAGGAGAAGCCGGAGCTGCACCCGCCTGTTCTAATTTCGATAAAACAAAGGCGTCCAAAGGACTTTGCGGCCATGCCGTATTCTGGACCTGAGGCACCGCTGGCATTTGTGGACGTTGAAACGCCCAGAACTCCCTGTCTTTCTGTGTAAATAGCGGACCGGCTGACTGACTTTCTTTGAACTGGTCGATCGGTTTCGAATTCGGCCAGTAGACCCCTGAGCGAATCCATTCGGTCAAATCGCTGATCTCTTTCTGAGCTAACTTGTCTTTGGGTGGCATGTGGATCTGGCCGCTATGGTTGATGGCACTGATCAGCAGGCTTTCACCGGGTTTTCCTGCCACCACTGCTGGACCACGCTCTCCCCCCTTGATTAAAGCGGCTAACGAATCAACCCGCAGCCCACTCTCCACCGAATCTTCGCTGTGGCAGTCATAGCATTGTTTAATCAGCAAGGGGCGGATGCGTTTTTCGAAGAACTCTTCCTGTTTCAAGTCAACTTCTGCAGCCAGTAAAGCACAGTTCGCGGGCGGACTTAATACCGTGAACACCCCCAAAACTACCAGAAGTCTTAATTTCATATCGAAGCATCCAGATGTATGTTTGTTATTTGAAATCAACAACTTAGCCTGTGTCCAGGTTTACTGTAACATTGTCAGGGCCATTTGGACCGAGTCTCATAGATACGAGAGACCCATGGTTAAATGGGACACGATCCACAAGCGATAACCATCCGTAAAGAATGGAAAACACTGACATCCTTTTGGTAATACGAAATAGTGCTCGCCATGGATCATATATTATATATAATATAATTCGTGAGGCAAAATCAACCCTGAGTTGATAATCTTACGCACTTTTTATGAAATGAGCGGAAACGGGAAATCAGAAAACAAAGAATGAACTGCCATTCTGCACGGCGTTTCGCTTTACTGAAGTTATACCGGAAGACTTCACCGGGAATAGTTCAGTCTGTGTTAGTAGAGAGTGCACCAGTAAAATAATCAGGGCAGGTAAAAAAACACGCCTCAAATTCGAGGCGTGTTTCTCCAGTTGAATCAAAGCGTATTATGGTTAACGCTGGACGGCCCCGTGTTCGGAGTGAAGTTGTTCGACGACGTAATCCATCAACTGCTGTGCTTCGCCGGAAGTCAGCGTGTGCGTCTCATCGCGGAATAACATTCGAATCGTCAGACTCTGTGCATCCGCGCCGACACTCTCACCAACGAATGTATCAATACAGATCACGCTTTCCAGTTTCGGCTGCAGACTCACAGGCGCGTCACTCTCTTTTCGCGGTTCCGTCACCAGATTTTTGACGGCAGCTTCAAACGCATTTGACAGTGATTTCTCTATTTCGGCATATCGTAATCCGAGGGGAACCACAATCGAAATATCGCGGGCGATCATCTGAGTGCGCGCCAGGCCCGCAAACATTCTCGCCGGCGATTTGACTTTGATCAGCGTCGAAATATCCAGCTCAACTCCGTAAAGAGGCACGCGGGCCCGATCCTTGATCCCCAATGCATCCAGATCAATCCGACCGAGGGCACCGATTCGCTTGCCGTCATGTTGAATGACTGCAAATTCTTCGCCGCGATAACCTTTTGCAGCCGTATCCCGTTCATAGGTAATTTCATCAACACTGATATGAGCCAGCAGATTTTGTACAAGTCCCTTGGCACGCAGAAAATCGATTTCCTTCTCAGATGCAATCCAGGCAGAGTCGTTAACGGCTCCGCCAATCACCGCGCCAATCATCCAGCGCTCATCGATCTGATCGTCGTTCTGTCGAAAAGTACGATCGATCTCGAAAAACCGGAAGCTGCTGGCACCACGCCGTGCGTTTCGCTCTGCAACCTCGATTAAACTCCCCACCAAACTCTGGCGGAGTGTCGTCATCTCTTTCGAAATCGGGTTCTGAACCTGAATCGGATCGCCGGGCCATTGACTGAATGACAAAGCGATTTGTTCCGTCGTGAGTGGAGGCGTGCGGCATTCCAGGAAACCGTTGGCACTCAGGAACGTGGCAATCTTCGTTCGCAGCCCGTCAGTTTCTGAGACACGACCTTTGGTGGTGGTTGCGACCAGAGGTTTCATTACGATGCTGTCGTACCGCAACAGACGCGCAACATCTTCGGCGAGTACCACTTCATTATTCACATCCACGCGCCAGGTCGGAACCGAAATCGTCAACTTATTATCGTGAGTCATTTCCAGCTTGGAAAGACACTCTTCGATCTGCTGATCACTGATTTCCGTACCCAGGATTTTCGAGAAACGACCGGAATCTAAAGTGAATTTGGTCCGCTCGCGAACGTTTGGATAATGGTCTGTCACATCCGAAGCCGGTTTAGCCTGCGAAAGTTCTGCATCCTGAAGCAATTCCGCAGCACGGTTGAACGCACCGCTTAACATGTCATTCGGGTCAGTCCCGCGTTCGAAACGATAAGAGGAATCAGTACTGACACGCAGCTTCCGGGAGGAAGTCCGGATACAAACAGAATCAAAACAGGCCGCTTCCAGCAGAATTCGTTTCGAACCGGCTGTGGTCTGTGAACTCCAGCCCCCCATGATTCCCGCTAATGCGATCGGTTTCTCAGCGTCGGCAATCACCAGTGGCTGATGTGCGCCGTCTACTTCAGATTCATCCAGCAGTTTGAGTTTTTCATCCTTCCGCATACGGCGGACTTCAATCCGGTTCCCCTTCAAGGAATCGAAATCGAAAGCATGTAAAGGCTGTCCCCATTCCAGCATCACGAAATTGGTAATATCCACCACGTTATTGATCGGACGCAAACCCGCTGTCTGCAGACGACTCTTGAGCCAGTGAGGCGAACTGCGTACCTGCACTCCATCAAATACCTGACAGGCATAGCGGGGACAAAGCGTATCGTCGTCGATCGCGACAGTCACCTTCTCCGTCTGGTTTGCAGCAGGGGTAATCACCCGCGCGCTGGGATACTTGAGTTTCATATCGAGGACGGCTGCCACTTCCCGGGCAATGCCGATCATCCCCAGACAGTCAGGTCGATTCGGCAACACCGAAACTTCGACCAGTGATTCCTGAATCGGCGAGAGAGAGGGCAGACTCGCGCCTAACATCGCTTCGTCTTTAAAAACCTGCATCCCGGACGATTTGGCAATCAGTCCCAGCTCTCCATCCAGACAGATCATCCCTTCCGAACGAATGCCTTTGAATTTCCCTTCCGCAATGAATGCGCCCGTAGGCAGCTTTGTGCCGGCAACGGCGACGGGAACTCCCCAGCCAATTTCCACGGGATGCGCGGTCGCGCAGACGATGGTGATCAGCTTGCCTTTTTCAATTTCAATCAGGCATTCAAACAGATTGTCGGCATCAGCCAGCGGTTTCTTCTCCCGAATAAAACCGACTCTGATCGGCTCCAGTGCATGCGCCAGATTATGCTCTTCTTCAACTTCGAGACCGACCGTCATGAACGCATCAAGCAGTTCGCTCTCTTTGCAGTCTTCAGACAGATAATCGCGCAACCAGCCAGTATTTATTCGCATCTTTCTCTCTCTTTGCCAGAAATATCGTGTCCGCTTTCACCAGGCACAGTTCATTAAAACTGACGCAAAAACGCTTCTTCATTTTCGTACATCAGTCGGATGTCACTGATCCCGTGTCGAATCATGGCCATGCGATCGATGCCCAGACCAAACGCAAAACCCTGCCATTTTTCCGAGTCCACACCCCCGGCCTGCAGCACTTCAGGGCGAATCATGCCTGCGCCCAGAATTTCCAGCCATTTGCCATTAAACATGACATCGACTTCCGCGCTCGGCGTTGTGAAAGGGAAATAACTCGGACGAAACCGGAGTTGAACATCGTCGCCAAACAACCCGCTGGCCAGTTGATACAAGACCCATTTCAAATCGGCGAAACTGATATTCTCATCAATGGCAATCACATCCAGTTGATGAAAAATAGGAAAATGCGACGCGTCAATTTCATCCCGCCGATAACAGCGACCGGACGTCATAGCCCGTAACGGAGGCGGACCGAAGTTTTTCATCGCCCGTGTCTGAAACGCGGAAGTATGGGTACGTAACACATTGCCTTTGGTCGTGTAAAATGAATCGTGCATATCGCGAGCGGGATGCCAGTCCGGCGTATTCAATGCATCGAAGTTGTAAAATTCGGATTCCACCTCGGGATAATCGTCGTAGCGAAAACCCAAGCCGACCAGAATCGATTTCACTTCATCCATCGTTGCCATCAGCGGATGCCGATGTCCCGGCAGTGCGCGAACGCCGGGCAGAGTTACATCAATGGCGTCAATGCCGGGGCCCGACTTTTCGTTTTCTTCAAGCGCCGATTTCTTTTCGGTCAGTGCGGTCTGGATGCTCTGTTTGATGTTGTTGAGCGTTTTTCCAAACTCCCGTTTTTCCTCGGGCGACAACGACTTCAACTGTTCCTGCAGGGATTTCAGTTTTCCCTTTTTTCCCAGATATTGAACGCGCACATCATCCAATTCCGAAAGAGATTGTGCAGCCGTGATGCTTGCCAAAGCGGCTTCTACCAGCGCGTCATGATTGTCAGACATTTTGATTCTTCAGATCTTCAAATTTCTCTGTTTGTAAATACAGTACATTACGGAGCAGTAACTCGCACATATCTCGTGAATAGACAACGAGTTGCGCGCAAAATCCACCCTGAGACCGGGATTGTAACTATTCCGCTGTAATTCTGCAACCACCCTAAAAACAGGCCGTTTCTCATTCACCGGAAGCCCTGATTATCGCGGTATTTAACGATTCCGGTACATCCTCCGCCGAAAACGGGAACGATAGACCATTCAGGACACAAATGAGCGTGTCTGGTTCTCCCCTGCGATTCATGGGATCACGGCCTCTCTTTTAACTGGCGATAATCTCGTGTACGACTTCTCCATAAACGTCGGTCAGCCGAAAATCGCGGCCCGCGTAACGATAAGTTAACTTCTTATGATCCATACCCATCAGATGCAGCAGCGTGGCATGCAGATCGTGAATGTGAACTTTATCGCGTGCTGCATAATAACCGTATTCATCGGTGGCACCGTGGACGTGACCCCGTTTCACTCCTGCTCCGGCCAGCCACATCGAATAACCTTGCGGATTATGATCTCGACCATCTTTCCCCTGCGCAATCGGCGTACGACCGAATTCTCCGCCCCAGACAACCAGCGTGTCTTCCAGCAATCCCCGCTGTTTCAAATCGGCAAGCAGACCGGCGATCGGTTTATCCACCATCTGAGAATTGCGTTCGTGTCCGTTCTTCAGACCGCTGTGCTGGTCCCATCTGTTGTTCCCCAAAGCAACTTCGATATAACGTACGCCCGCTTCCGCGAACCGGCGTGCCATCAGACATTGGCGGCCGAAGTTTTCTGTCGATTTCTCGTTGATCCCGTACAGTTCCTGCGTTTCTTTCGTTTCGGAATTCAAATCCATCAGCGCGGGGACTTCTGACTGCATCCGGAACGCCAGCTCATACGAATTGATCACGCCTTCAATCTCCTGATCAACCTGGACCTGTTTCAGATGCCGCTCGTTCATTGCCTGTAACAGGCCGAGCTGTTTTCGCTGTTGTGACTCGGAAGAAGCATCGTTCGCTAAAAAACGGATGCGGGCTTCTCGGGCGGCGGTATCGGCATCACCGATGGCGGTTCCCTGATAAACGGCTGGCAGGAACGCACTTCCAAAATTACGAACGCCCCCATGCCCGCGCGAGGGGCAAATCGAAATGAAGCCGGGCAAATTATTATTTTCCGTTCCCAGTCCATACACCATCCACGAACCGACCGAAGGCCGCACCAGACTGTCCGATCCGGTATGCAGTTTCATCACCGCCTGCCCGTGCGACTGCCCGTTCGTATGCATCGAATTGATCACACACAGATCGTCGGCATGTTCGGCTACATTATCAAACAGTTCCGAAATCCAGAGCCCGCTCTCGCCGCGCTGCTTGAATTTCCACGGAGATTTCATCAGACGCAAGTTTTCCTGCGATGATTTCTCGATGTTCTTGGCTGCTTTAAAAGGGAGTCGCTTGCCGTCTTCTTTTGCCAAACGCGGTTTATAATCGAAGGTATCAACCTGACTCGGGCCGCCATGCATAAACAGAAAAATCACCCGCTTGGCCCGCGGCTCGAAGTGGGGCGTTTTTGACAGCAGAGGAGATTGCGACTTCAAAGCCGCCTCAGAGCTTAAACCCGCCAGCGCCAGATATCCGAATCCGCAAGCCGACGACTTCAATATTTGTCGACGGGAAAAATTGAGTGGTTCCATAGCTGATCCATCTTATTTCAAGGTGAGCACGAACTGATATTAAAAAACGAACCTCAATTCAAAAATCGAAATTCGGTCGAAGCAAACAAAATCTGACAATAGGAGGCCCACGCCTGCAATCGCACGGCTGATTTGTCCGAACCTTCCGTCCCGTTCGCATCCATCATCGATTCAATGTACTTCAGCGCTTCTGCCTGCTCGGCTGCATTCGCATCACGTCCCAGACAGGCCAGATATAATTGGGAAACTTTTTCACGATCATTCTGCTGTTCATCTTTTAAGATTCGTTCTGCCGTCGCCTGAGCCTGCCCGACCACAAACGGACTATTCATCATGAACAGCGCCTGGGCGGGAACCGTCGTCACCGGGCGATTTCCTACCAGCATTTCGGGAGCAGGAAAATCGAAAACCGTCAGTGACGGGGGCACATTACCCCGCACGATCGGCAGATACACGCTGCGCCGGAACTCGGAAGAATGCTGATCCAGCTTCTCATTCTTATTCGGACTGATGGCCTGCTCCGGATAATGCGCGACCGACGAGCCCCCCTGCTTCAAATCAAGTTTGCCGGAGACAGATAAGACGGCGTCCCGGATACTTTCCGCAGACAAACGCCGGCGATTCATCCGCCAGATCAGATGATTTTCAGGATCCTGTTCATTTAGAGCGGCATTGAATTCCGAACTCAACTGGTACGTGCGACTCAGCATGATTTCCTGAATCAGCGTTTTGACTGACCAGCCTTCTTCCACAAATCGCTGCGCCAGATAATCCAGCAACTCCGGATGCGTTGGCTGTTCTCCCAGGTGACCAAAGTTATCAACGCTGCGTACCAGACCGTTTCCGAACAGATGTTTCCAGACCCGATTCACAATCACGCGGCTGGTCAGCGGATTCTGTGGCTGACTCAACCAGTTCGCCAGTTCCAGACGCCCACTCTGGCGCGGGCTGACCGCTGGCGGCTCCTGAATCGACGCAATCGTCAAAAAACCGCGATCCACTTTATCACCCAGTTGATGAATATTTCCCCGCCGGGCAATCCGATAATCTGCCGGATCGGGCTGCTCGCCCACCGCCAGCGCCATCGGCGCCGCAGGGGGAGCATTCTCTTTTAACTTCTTAATCTGTGCCGTCAGTGTTTTCACATCTGCTTCCAGCACTTTGATCTTCGCCGCTCGCGCATCTGCTTCCGAGTGGGCGCCCGGCTTTTTCGCGACCAGCACATCATTCGGTTCTGGCAGTTGAAACTGCGGAAGGAATTGTACCGCGTCGACAACGACGTAACCCGAAGTCCCCTTGTTCGAAATCTCAACCGAACCAGCTGTACCTTCGGCAAATTCAAAACTGCCCAGCGAGGTCAAAACGCCATCAATGGGCCCCTGTTTCGTCTGGTCGACATAAACAGTTTTCACGCCTTGAATCGAATCAATCGTCACCGGCACACGGTCCGCACGTCCATTGCTGCCCGGAAAGGCAAAACGGACTTCATACTTTCCGGCGGCGGGCAGATCGGGAGTAAACCGAATCGACTTTTCCCCCTTGTGTTCGTTCAGATCATGCGTATAACCCACGCCCAGATAATTTTTCGAAAAGACCGAATCTTTCCACTCACCCGTTTTCACAGCCTGCGTGTCATCGACGACGATGCCCGTCAGTTTTTTCAAATGCTTCTGCTGGCTCGTATCCCCATTCAACTGCTTTAATTGATCCGAATCGGCCTGCAGCTTATCTTCCAGCGTTTTCAAGTCGGCTGCATGTTTTTTCAGAGCCGCCGCATGTTCGGGTTTGATCGGCAGCGGACGCATCATCCACCCGGAAACAAACTGGTTATTCAAACGATTCCCGTGTACGGTCTCCGTGCTGCGAAAGATCCCGGCCAGCGCGTAGTAATCGGTCATCGGTATGGGATCGAATTTATGATCGTGGCAGCGGGCACAGCCCAGCGTCATCCCCATAAACGCGCGACCAGTCACATCGATCTGTTCGTCGACCACATCCATGCGCAATTTTTCTTTGTCCCGTTCGCTGAGCATTTTCGCGCCCATGACCAGAAAACCGGTGGCGACAATATTCCGCGTGCGTTCCTCATCGTTTTCATAAGGGAGTAAGTCGCCGGCAATCTGCTCGCGAATAAACTGATCGTAAGGCTTATCTTCATTGAACGCCTGAATCACATAATCCCGATAGCGCCAGGCATTGTAAAACGTCAGGTTAATATCGAGGCCGTTTGAATCGGCATAACGGGCCAGATCAAGCCAGTGGCGTCCCCACGTTTCTCCGAACTGCGGCGAAGCCAGCAGCCGATCAATGAGATGTTCGTACGCCTGAGGGGATTGATCGTTCAGAAAGTTCTGCAGCTCTTCAGCCGAAGGGGGCAAACCTGTCAGATCAAAATAAACGCGGCGGACCAGCGTTTGCTTGTCAGCGGCGGAAACCGCAGTCAGCACCGCCTGTTCCTGTTTCGCAAGAATGAAACGATCAATGGCATTCGCAGACCAGCTTTGATTTTGAACTTCGGGCAGCTTCGGATTTTTCAAAGGGCGAAATGACCAGAACTCGCGCTCTTTATCAAAATCAATCGTCAGCGCAAGTTTTTTTGTCTGCGGTCTGCTGTTCGCTGTTCCTTTACGGGGATCAGGCGCGCCCATTTGAATCCACTTGCGAAAATCGGCAATCACAGCGGCCGGCAGTTTCTCATCCGGCGGCATCGCGTAAAATTCAGCGTCGTGTTCTATCGCCTGCAGAATCAGACTCTGTTTCAGATTTCCCGGCACGACCGCTTTTCCCGAATCGCCCCCGTGCAGAATGCCTTCGCGCGTATCAAGAACAAACGAAGCATTTTCCGGATCAGGCTCGCCTGAATGACATTCATAACAATGCGCAACCAGCACCGGGCGAATTTTGTTCTCAAAGAACTCAATCCCCGCCTGCTCGTTTTGAGGAGAAGTTTTTTTTGCCTGAACCTGAGCATCAGCCGACTGACCATTGAACAGATTCAAGGCGGTCATCAGCAGCACCAGGCATGTGGAATACAGAAAAAGTCGCAAGGCAGTTCTCCTTCTCGAAGCTTTTCAGTGAGGAACGCAATCAATACGCTTACGGAAAGCCGACTCTTAAGGTTTGAAATCCAGACCGGGTGGGAATCAAAAACATTGATCAGGCCTGAAGTTCCATCATCGTCCAGTATAATGCATCAACGCCGATCTATGAACTAAATTCACGCAACTTTTATGCAGTTTTAGCCAGTTCCTACTCAGAAAATACCAGACTCGCAGGACAATCGGCCACAACCTTTTTTTTAACACACTAAATTAACTCCCGATTTTACGGCTGAAACAGATTAAGTAAACCTGACGCACTGGAACATCCCATCAGTAAGCTCCTGAATTTTTTCTATTTTCAGTGAAAATAAAACTCTTGACAGCATCGCACTTTCGTTGATGATCCTCTGCAGTTGTGTGTCGCGCGCGTGTGCACTGAGGATTCAGGTGAAGAAACGGAACCGGTCGAAAACCAACATGATAAAAGCCTCTCGTTTCAGAACGATTTCCAAAATCGCAGGCAACCAGATCATACGTATCGACACACATTCGGCACACATTCGGCACACACCGCCACCAGCCCGACACAGATCACCACCCCCTCGCCACAATTCATTCACCCGATCCCCCTTGACCACCGCGCGCCCTTCACCAAAATAGTTCACAATCAAACGGTTTTGAGAAACCATCAGAGAAGATTCCCAGAAAAAAACAATGCAACAGTCCACTCATAAAAACGAACAATACAGAAGAGAGACCTGCGTGTCCGCCCGCCGTGTAACAACTCACGTTCCACAACAGACGCAGACACACACATTCTACAAGAAGGCCACTCCATCGCAGAGATGAAAATTCGGCACTGGTAAATCCGCAGACATCACACAATATCAATCCGAGCCTCTCCACCAGAAATCCTTTCGTGCCCTTTCGTGGTAGCAAAAAAATCCGTGGACTTCATCGAGATTTGTTTTGCCCCCCGCGCCCCGTTTTCTATAATAAATGTTCGTTGATGTATTCACTCTGCACTCCTCGGCTTTCAATCACGGGAACAATCAATCATGGATCGCAGAAAATTCTTACAGGGTTCCGCCGTCGGTCTGGCCAGTCTTTCTCTTGAGCAGGTTGCGAAAGCTTCCGCCAGTGAACGAGTGCGTGTCGGCGTGATGGGCGCTGCGGGGCGTGCGTCGGCCTTGAATCAATATTTTGCCGCGAATCCCAATGCGGAAATCGTGACCATCGCCGAGATCGATTCCGCCCGTCTGGGAAACACGGTCGAAACGGTGACCAAACTCCAGGGCAAACAACCGCGGGTCACGCAGGATTTTCGCCGCCTGATCGATGACAACAGCCTCGACGCCATTGTGGTCGGCGCCCCCGATCACTGGCACGCGATCCCCACGATCCTCGCCTGTCAGGCCGGCAAAGACGTTTACGTCGAAAAACCGGACGGCCATAATATCGTCGAAGGCCAGCGCATGGTCGCCGCGATGAAAAAACACAAACGCATCGTGCAGATGGGCTCGCAGCATCGTTCGACCGAACGCCTGAAGTCGGCTCTCGATTATATCCGCAGCGGTGCCCTCGGCCGCTGTCTCGTCGCCACGGCCTGGGAAAGTGCGAAGCAGGGGAACATCGGCAATCCGCCCGACAGCACGCCCCCCGACACCGTCGATTACGACATGTGGCTCGGCCCGGCTAAAAAGCGACCGTTCAACAAAAATCGTTTCCACGGACGCTGGCGCTGGTTCCACGATTATGGCACCGGCGATTTGGGCAATGACGGCGTGCATCGCCTCGACATGGCGTTCGCCGCGCTGAATGCCGCTTGCGAAGCACAGGGGGACGAAGCCGTCAGCCTGCCCACAAAAATCTCAGCCACCGGGGGCAAGTGGTATTTCAACGATATGCAGGAATGGCCCGACACGCTGCAGGTCACTTATGAATATCAGAGCAAAACGCCTAAGATCCTCACCTATGAAATGCGGATCTGGGCTCCTTATCCCTATCACGGCGAATCGGAAGGCGCGGTCATCTACGGCGACAAAGCCTGCATGACCATCGGCAACAGCCGCTGGCGCGTCTACGGCGAACGCGGCAAACTCATCAAGGAAGTCAAAGGAGACAGCGACGCCGCCGGACACGTGCAGAACTTCCTCGACTGCATCAAGACCCGCAACAAACCGGTCTGCGATCTGGAAACCGTCGGCCATCCCGCATCCATACTCTGCCACGCCGGCAACATCGCCGCCCGCGTCGGTCGCACGTTAACGCTAGATCCACAAACGGAACTTTTTGTGAATGACGAGCAAGCCAACCAACTCCGCGGCCGCGAAGAATGGCGTGCGCCCTGGGTGCTGCCAGAAGTCTGATTCGTGACTTCTGATGACTTAATCCATCCCAAAAATTTCTTTAATTTTGAATTCAGGGATGAAATACTGTCAAAGTACAGTTACAATCTGTCACTATTCATAACAACAGGAATTTCAGCTCATCATTCTTTCTCCAGTGAGGCGGAGGTGATCCGGTCTGTCTGAGCCGTTCCGTTTTCTGGTGAATGGGTGAGCATGGTCGCGCTGCTTTTGACGTTACTTTTTTATTCTCTCATGGGCCTGATCGTATGGGGGCGCGTGCCGCAGCCGGCGCGCTTATTGGCCTGGGGCAGCCTGCCGATCGTCTGGGTGTCAGTACTCGCACTGGCGGGTTTGCTGGAAACACTGTTTTCAATCCCGGCTTTCATCTCTCTGCCCGCACTGTTTTGCAGGTTGATCTGGTTTGTATTTCAGCATCGCGGCAAGTTCAAATCGATCTCGTTTGTGTTCCCCCCCGTCACGTTCTGGATTCTGTTCGCATTTTTTCTGGGCGAGTTTCTGATTGCCGCTCAGGTTCATCAGCGCGTCCCCTGGGGCAGCTGGGACCCGATGTTTACCTGGATTACGCGCGCCCGCTTTCTGGTCGACGGAGGCGATTTATGGACGCAGGGTTTCAGCAATGATCTCGCGTTACTGCACCCCGATTACCCGCCTCTGTTCTCGTGGGCCCTGGTTCCACTCTGGAGTCTGGACGGCAGCCAGTCCTCACTAGCGGTGGCCAGTCTGACGATTCCGTTTTTTGCCGGATGGATGCTGATCCTGATCGGCTGGTGGCACTGCGTTAATAATCGCAATTCGCTGTGCCGGTTTTTCACGCTGGCCCTCATTCTGGGAACGCCGTTTCTGATTTACCTGCATGCGGTCAAGTCGCTCGACTTCATGGTCTCGTATGCGATCCTCAGCTCGCTGGCCTGGTATCAGTTTGCAGAGAAAGAACAAAATAGAAACGGCTGGGCAATCTGTGCCTTCGTGGTCACCTGGACTGCCTTAATCAAAAACGAAGGACAACTCTGGATGGTCTCGTTTTTCGGCGCTTTGCTCCTGCTGCAGTTGCTCAGCGTATTCCGGAATGCTCCCGAAACAAAAAATACGCCGCGGTTTTCCCAACGTTCCATACTTGGGGCGATACTTCAGGGCGCTTTGATTCCCCTTTGTTTTCTGATCTGGTTCAAAGCCAGCCTGGCGCCCCCCAACGATCTGATCGAGCCGCAGCGGGCGTTTGAAATCAGTCAGGTGCTGCAGCCCGAAGTCTTTTTCAATTCGTTTCCCCTCCTCGTGCGTCTCGATCAGGCGGAAGACGGACAAAGGCATCAACTGATCTGGGACCAGTTCTGGAATGAGATGTGGGCCTGGAAAACAGAAGGCATTCTGCTCTGGGCAATTCCCGTCCTGCTGGCCGTCACACTGCTGCGACGAAAAAATCCCTTCCCGTGGATGCTGCTGGCGATCGGATTACAACTCGCCGGTTATTACTGCGTTTATCTGCTGACCCCTTACAATCCGTATTGGCACGTTTCCACTTCGATGAACCGCCTGTTAATCCATGTCGCACCGGCTGCTCTATGTCTGCTCGGATTTGCATTCTCCGCGGCGCCCGTGAATTCAAAAAAATCTCCCACTGAGTTTTTCCGATCAGAAGGCTTGCTGCGGAATGCCATGTTAAGCCTGTCGCTGCTCACGCTGCTGTTCTGTGAAGCGCAGATTCGCAACAACACTTTCCCCTGGGATTTCCCGAACGAGTCGCTGACCACAGAAGAACAGCAACTCTCCGCGATCCACTTCCCGCGGGTCTCTCAAGCCACGTTCGTCACAAAACAGTTCGATCCGGCGGCGCTCTACCGCCTGCAATTTGCTACCGTGCCGACGGTGCTGGTTGTGGACCGGCGCGAACAGATCATGCTGGCCCGTTTTCCCTCCGAACGGGAACTCAAAGCGTATTGCGCGCAGAATGGCTGGGATCTCAAACAACATCAGGGTGGCTTCGGCTGGGCCGAGTCCACCAACCCCGATGGTCCCCTGCCCCACATGGAGCAAATCCGGGCACAATATCAATAAACGGCGCACACGCTTTGCCAGGTTTACTTCTCCTGCATCTTCAACGGGTTTGTCTCCAGAATGATGTCATTGATGCCGGTCTGATTAAAGCCTTTGAAACCTTCTTCCCGCTGCAGAATTTCCAGGTGTGATCCGATCGCCCCTTTGCTGCGGAATTTGTCCGCTTCATCGGCCGTAATCAAACCATCGTCCAGCAATGCTTGAATCCGCTCCTCTTTGACGGGCCAGATTTCCCCCGCCGTAAATGCCTGCTTGAGGTGCGGAAAATCGGTAAATGGTTTCATCGTTTTCACGGCGTTTTCTTCCGCCAGTTGATCCCGGGCTGCATCGAAGTCAAACTGACATTCGAGGTGATGCATGCCCGCCTGCAGAAATGCCTCGCCATGCAGACGGCACCAGAGTCCTACCGTTCCCAGTTTGGAAATATGCGGCAGCGGTTCATGGGCAAAATCCTGCGACACTTCTTCCGGCGCCAGATCCACATCCGCAAAAATCACAACGCCCGTTGTGCGATGCTCCAGTACCTGAGCGCCCCAGCCCGCTTCTTTACCGGCGTAAAAACGCTCGCGCAGTTGAAAACCCAGCAATTCCAGAACGGAAATCAAGCGCCAGAAATGATTGCGGCTGGAACGATACGTATGGTGATCGTGGTTCGCCCAGCCCAGGCCCATTGAATCCTGGCGGGCCTTCTGAATGCGGGCGACTTCATTTCGCTGCTGCCAGTAGGCGCGTTCTGCAAAGAAAAACAGATCACACGTCCGGTCGACCCCCAGATCCGCAATGGCGGCTTTAATCAAATATTCGGCGTGCTCAAAACCCGCCGTCTCATCGGAAAAATCACGATTCCGCAGCAGAAAGGCTTCGGCGTGGAACAGCAGATTTTTCAGATCGGGCTGCGGCAGTTCAGCAGACGCGTCGATGGGAGCGCCGTGCCGTTCAATAAGATGCAGCTCGACCCCCTCCTCCTGGAAGGCCAGTCTGTGTCGTATGGCGGAACCGAAATCCCCTTCAATCGGCAGCTGCAGCGAATATTGATGAACGGCTAAAAAATCGACCACGGATTCCACGCGCAGATAAAGACATTCTGACGCCGAACTGCTGGCCTGAATCGCCGGAAAATGAGCCGCCGAATGCTGGAACAGTTTGGCCGTGGAACCGCTGACCGCTTCATAACCCAGACGGAGCAACGTCTCTTCCAGCTCGTCCGACCAATGCAACTCGAAATGATCCACCCAGTCGCGCAACCGCGTTCCCGTCCTGCGGTTCAAATCCTGCGCAAATTTCCCGAGCCGTGGAGACTGTGTGCAAAACGCCTCAATTCGCCCCTTTACGAAGTCGGCGGCTTCCGGATACCGTTTCCAATTATAAGCTGTAAGTGATTCGCTGGTCATATCTTAACCCCTTCTATTCCAATACTTGCCTGACTCGATTAAGAGTCAAGTGGCGTTTCTCTTATTATTACGAGAATTCCTGCTAAAACAGTAACTCAATCAGAAAAGAGAATTCCAGCGTATATAATTGTGTAGAGGTCTTTCTACCATTATACCACATCTTGAATCGCTGTCTGGAGGACCCGAAATGTCTCAAACCATATTATTGATCGGCGCGGGAAAAATCGGGCGAATGATCGCCTCGATGTTGAATTATACCGGCGATTATCGGTTGCGCATTGCGGACCGCATTCCCGCCGCTTTAACCAGAATCCAGAAACACGCCCCCACGGCGGAAGTTCACGTCCTCAATGCAGACTCTCACGAGCAGTTACTTCACCTGATGCAAGGTTGCAGTGCGGTCATCTCCGCGTTGAGTTTCCGCGAGAACCCGGGCGTCGCGCGGGCCGCTCTGGAAGCGGGCGTGAATTATTTTGATCTCACCGAAGACCGTCAGACCACAGCCGCCGTCAAAGAAATTGCCGACGATGCCGCTCCCGGTCAGGTTTTCGTCCCTCAGTGCGGACTGGCGCCCGGTTTCGTGACCATTGTGTCAAAACACGTCATGGAATGGTTCGACGAAATCGATACGATCCGCATGCGCGTCGGCGCGCTGCCACAGCATCCGACCAACGCGTTAGGTTATAACCTGACCTGGTCGACGGACGGACTGATCAACGAATACTGCAATCCCTGCGAAGTGATCCATGGGCGCAAAATCAGAAACCAGTTACCCCTGGAAGGACTCGAACAGTTCACACTGGATGGCAATGTCTATGAGGCATTCAATACATCCGGCGGTCTGGGAACCTTATGCGATACAATGAACGGCCAGGTCCGCGAACTGAATTACAAAACCATTCGTTACCCCGGCCATCACATGCTCATGAAATTTCTGTTACACGACCTGAGACTGGCGGACCGTCGTGAACTTTTGAAAGACGTCATGGAAAATGCCATTCCGATTACCTTTCAGGACGTCGTGATTGTATTTTGCACGGTCCGAGGCAATCGAAACGGTCAGTTTGTCGAAAAGAGCGACATGCGCAAATTATATGCCCAGGAAATCAACGGCGAACAATGGAGCGCGATTCAATTGACCACCGGCGCCGGCATCTGCGCCGTTGTGGACCTGGTTCTACAAAATCAGTTGAGCGGAACGGGCCTGATCCGACAGGAAGACATCCCGTTTGAGACGTTTATCAACAACCGGTTCGGAAGTTATTTTGAAACAGAGAAATTGCTCTCTGAAACCTCGACATTCATCAAGTGAGCAGCAGCATGACGCATCCCATACACGACGTATTACGGCGAATTGGTCTCGACGGTCAGCCCTCAGCGGTCGCGGTCGGCAACACCTGGCAGGCAGGCGCAGGAGAAGTTCTCACGGGCACATCCCCCATCGACGGAGCGACACTCGCAACGTTTCATGAAGCCACGCTCGGCGATGTTGGCCTGGCCGTTGATACCGCCAAAAACGCCTTTCTGAAATGGCGGCTGGTCCCCGCGCCCCGCCGCGGGGAATTCGTGCGCTTACTGGGAGAAGCCTTACGCGCGCACAAAACCGATCTCGCCGCCATCGTCAGTTGGGAAGCAGGAAAAATCACGCAGGAAGCGCTGGGTGAAGTTCAGGAGATGATCGATATTTGCGATTTCGCCGTCGGCTTGAGTCGGCAGCTTTACGGCTTGACTATCGCCAGCGAACGACCGGGCCACCGGCTGATGGAACAATGGCATCCCCTCGGACCGATCGGCGTCATCAGCGCGTTTAACTTTCCGGTCGCGGTCTGGGCCTGGAACGCGATGCTGGCGTTTGTCTGTGGCGATACGGTCGTCTGGAAACCGTCCGAGAAAACGCCGCTGTGCGCGATTGCCTGCCAGCAGATCGTGAACAACGTCGTCAAAGATTTTCCCGAAGCCCCCGATGGCATTTCGAACCTGCTCATCGGACGCGCGGGAATCGGCAAAGCATTAACCGAACATCAGGAGATCGCTTTGATCTCAGCTACAGGATCAGTGCCCATGGGCCGTGCCGTCGCGACAACCGTTGCCGGGCGCCTCGGTCGCTGCCTGCTGGAACTGGGGGGCAACAATGCCATGATCGTCACCGAATCGGCGGATCTGGAAATGACGGTTCGCTCTGCTCTGTTCTCAGCGGTCGGCACGTGCGGACAACGTTGTACTTCATTACGTCGCCTGATCGTTCACGAAAAGATTGCAGACGAGCTGCTGGCGGCACTCAAAAACGCGTACCGGCGATTGCCCATCGGCAATCCGCTCAGCGAAGGCACCCTGGTCGGCCCGCTGGTCGATCAGAAATCTCTCGACGCCATGCGGGACGCCTTAAACACGGCAGAAAGTCAGGGGGGCAAAATCCATTACGGAAACCGGATCGAAAAAGGCGTTCCCACAGGTGGCTGTTACGTGCATCCCGCAATCGTCGAAATGCCTGGCCAGACCGAAATCGTGCAACAGGAAACCTTCGCCCCGATTCTGTATGTCATGCGTTATCGCAGTCTGGAAGATGCCATCGAGATGCACAACCAGGTCCCGCAAGGCCTGTCGTCCGCCATCATGACCAGTGACCTGCAGGAAGCAGAACAGTTCCTCTCCCCCGCCGGCTCCGATTGCGGCATTGCTAATGTGAACGTCGGCCCCAGCGGTGCTGAAATCGGCGGCGCGTTCGGCGGCGAAAAAGAAACCGGCGGCGGCCGCGAATCGGGTTCGGATTCCTGGAAAGCCTACATGCGCCGCACGACGAATACGATCAACTACTCATCCGAACTCCCCTTAGCGCAGGGCATCAAGTTTGATCTGTAAACAGGAACGCTGTCAGATTTCACTCATAACTTTGCGCACGTTTCACCTTACTTTGCTCGCGTTTTTCCGGCACTTCGAATTCCTGAACCGTATTCTCAAGCGGAAACTCAACCGCGGTCTGGAAGTCCATAAATAATGGGGGATCGGTCTTGCCTTCGTCCCCTTCATCCGTCGACTGCTGACTGCGTCCCTTGATGATCACGGTATAAGCACCGCCGACAACGCCGCGGCCTGCTTCCGCTGTATTAAACTTCCCGTTTTCAATCGTCGCCACCCCCTGCGGCCCGGAATTTCCTTCTGCGGTGTCGGCCACGAACAGAATCGAGCCATAAGGAACCGGCTTACCGGCGTGCGTGACGCTGCCTGAAACATCGAATAATTTTGTACTGCTTCCCCCCGCTCCACAGCTTTGACTCAGCAGGCAGCCGAGACTGGTCAATAAAATGGCAAACTGCTTCCGATTCATGAAATTCCACATGTGTAAAGTGACCCGTTGTATAAGAGATAAAAAGACATCTCCCGGAATATCAAACGGGAGATGTCGGCTTCAGGTTGATGGTTAGAAATCCATCGTTTGGGTTTCATTGCCTTCGCGACTGGCCGTCGACAGATAGACATTCATGTCAACATTTTCCGAAGCGAAATGCACGCTGCCGTCAGCCATCAGCAGGTGACAGCCCCCTTCATGAACGCTCCCGAAACTCATGTTATTGAATTCGCCGGAAACGAAGCCATGCACGTTAATGCCGTACTTCACGTTTTTGCTGCTGCCACAGGAATCGCTGTGACACCCTCGATTCCAGCTGCGAGGCGCGATCGGCTCGGTCAGATATTTATGTCCCGACATCTCTCCCACCATGATCGTATTGGAAGTCCCATCCAGAATATCGCGCAGTTTGATTTTTGAACGCGGGCCGCCCAACACACCAAGGTTGGCAACATCATTTCCCCCACGACAATTCGGCACTGAAGTTGCTGAAGAGGGGTTTTCGCATTCCAGCTGGTAAGGAGCGGAAGTCGCCACATTCGTTCCCACCGGCCCCATGTTGCCTACATAATGCGACGCAAATGTCGGCGCAGAACCAACGACTTCGTTGGCATGTGTGGAATGAGTTTTATTCGAACTGGGACAGAGATAAACCGGTGGCACTTCCAGACAGGCCTGTAAATTACCGGAAAATGAATATCCACGATTCAGATTAAACGTGTCATACATGGGGGCCTGATCTACAAAGGGCAGGATCATCACCAGAAAACTCATGCTGACATTATTCAGTGCAGTGTCGGAAGCGGAACCGATCGACTGCCCGAATCCTCCCTGCGGAAAGATCCGATGCGTCCCATGATAGTTGTGTAATGCCAGACCAATCTGCTTCAGTTGATTTTTACACGTGCTACGACGTGCGGCTTCGCGTGCCTGTTGGACTGCCGGTAATAATAAAGCAATAAGAATAGCGATAATGGCAATCACCACCAGTAGCTCAATCAGTGTAAAACCCTTCCGGTCTCTTCGGTTGAATGAATTCATGTTTTCTTCCTCTTTCATCCTTAAAAACAATAGAGTAAATTCGAATAAAACAGCTCACTTCAGTACTAAGATCAAAACCCCCGGCTGCGTACTCTAAACTCACCGGGTGCCACTGTCGGCTTGCCCGACAGTGCATATTCCAAACACTCCGGCACCAAATAAAACATTCTCAGAACACCTCGCCGATCACTTCCCCTCCGAGAACGGTGGCGATTTCTTTCCGGTTATTGTGCATATAAAATAATTTGTGCTGATCAATGCCCAGTGCATGCAGCAGCGTCGCGTGCAGATCTGCGGGCGAAACGGGACGTTCGATCGGCGTATAACCCAGCTCATCCGTTTGACCAATAATCTGTCCCCCCTTCACGCCGCCACCCGCCATCCACATGCAGTATGTCGTCGGTAAATGATCGCGGCCCCGCCGATCCCCTTGCGCAGAACCTTCCGTCGTCGGCGTTCTTCCAAATTCCCCGCCCCAGATCACCAGCGTCTCATCCAGCAGCCCACGCTGTTTCAAATCCCGCAGCAGTCCCGCGATCGGCACGTCCGTGGCCCGCGCGCGACCGGTATGATTCGCTTTGATCGCCCCGTGCGCATCCCAGCCCCCATTACGCAACTGCACGACGCGCACGCCCCGTTCGACCAGTCGCCGGGCAATCAGACAATGCCTGCCGAACTCCGCTGTCGGCTTGTCATCCAGACCATACATTTGAGCGGTTTCTGCGGTTTCACTTGCCAGATCAAACACTTCCGGAGCCGACGTCTGCAGACGAAAACCAAGTTCGTATGAAGCAATCCGCGCTTCCAGTTCCGAATCCTGACCGAGCTGCGCTAAATGTTCCTGGTTCATCCATTTGATGAAATCGAGTTGTTCGCGACGATTCTGATTCGAATAACCGGCCGGCATCTGCGTGTAGGGAATCCCCCGTTTGCCATCCACGAGCGTCCCCTGAAACCGCGACGGTAAAAAACCGGCGCCCCAGCCCGGAGTCTGCGGGGCCGGACCGCTGCTGTTTGAAAGCATCGAAATAAACGCGGGCAGATCGCGGCTTTCGCTCCCCAGCCCATACGTCATCCAGGCTCCCAGACTGGGCCGGTCACCAATGGCGGAACCGGTCAGTGCGATGCATTCGCCGGGACCATGCACGGGAACACGATGGTTCACCGAACGCAACACGCAAATCTCATCGATCATCTGTGCCGTCTCGGGAAACAGATTCGAAACCGGAATGCCGCTCTCACCATAGCTCTTAAATATAAATGGCGAAGCCATCAGCTTGGAATTCAAACCCGCCCGCGGAATATTCGGCACACGGGCGGCAATACTGTCCGGCACCGCCTGCCCTTCCAGTTTCGTGAGCAGAGGTTTCGGATCGAACGTATCCACCTGGCTGGGTGCCCCCGACATAAACAGAAAGATCACACTTTTCGCCGTCGCCGGAAAATGATTCTTGCCGGAATTCGCCTGCGAACCGTCTGCCGCGCACAGCAGCCCTTCGTCTGCGAGCAGTGACATCAATCCCAGTGCGCCAAAACCAAGCACGCTCTGATCCAGCATCTCACGCCGATTCAAAAAACCTTGAGAAACGGCGGGAGGAAACAGATTCTGTTTTCGTTTGTCGATTAACATCAGAACTTTCGGAATTAAGGGATATAAATAAATTCGTTCAAATTCAGTAACGCATGACACAACATCGACAGCCGGCGATCCTGCTCAGCCGCCGACCCCGCACTCTGTAACAGCGCCCGCGAACGCGTCCGCTCCGCTTCGTCCGGCACCCGACCCAGCACAAGCTGAAACGCGCGCTCGACCTGTCGACTCTGATCGTCGCCCGCTTTCGCCATGATTTTTTTCGACAGCACCTGTGCCCGCCGATCCATGAACTGACTGTTCAACATAAACAGCGGCTGCAGCGCGACCGTGGAAACCTGTCTGCGCGAGCAACTGGCAATACTGTCCGGCGCGTCAAACATCATCATTACCGACGGCATCTCGCTGCGGCGCTGGAACAGATAAATCGTACGGCGTAAATTCTCTTCTTCGCGTTCCTGAGGCACACTCGGGCCACTCAGTTCGCGTTGCAATTCTCCCGTCGCACATAAAATCGAATCGCGGATCGCTTCCGCTTCCAGACGCCGGCGCGGCCAGCTCCAGAGCAGACGATTCTCGGGATCTTTTTTGAAGTTGGCCTCATCAAACGCACGCGCCTGTCGATACGTCGACGAGAGCACAATCTGACGATGAATGTGTTTCGTACTCCAGCCCTGCTCCATTAACTCCACCGCCAGCCAGTCCAGCAACTCCGGATGCGAAGGGGGTTCTCCCTGCACACCAAAATCACTGGGAGTGGAAACCAGTCCCCGCCCGAAGTGATACTGCCAGAGCCGATTCACCCAGACCCGCGACACCAACGGATTCCTGCGATCCGTCAACCAGTCCGCCAGCACGACACGCGACAGCTTGTCAGAGTCAACCGTGGTCGCGCCCAGAACCGCCGGCCAGCCTTTTCCGACTTCCAGCCCCGGCTGATGCACGTCCCCTCGAATCAGAATCTGTGACTTCGTCTGCTTCAGAACTTCCGCAGAATAAGGGATCGGATCGCGGTTCACTACCGGCAGTCGTTCAATTTCCGCATGACCCGTTAACGGCGAATAATATCCCCAGGTATGCGGCGCTTTCGTATGTTCAAACCGTTTTCTGCTGATCAGTTTTTTCGCCTCGCGCTGATAAAAATCAAACGTCCCTTTCGGCATCCACGATTTCATCTCCGTCGGATTCGGCAGCCCGTCCCCCTTGAGTGACAGGTTCCCTAACTGTCCATTCACAAAAAATCCCTGCAGCCGATAGTAGTCCCGCTGCGTCAACGGATCGAATTTATGATTGTGGCACTGGGCACATTCCAGCGTCAGCCCCAGAATCGCGCTGCTGGCCACATTTACAATATCTACCAGCACATCATTGCGCTGTGCCGCTTTATCCATTTGATTGCCGCTGATCCGCGCCGAAGCCAAAAAGCCGGTCGCGATCAGACTCTCATCGGCATAAGGCTCCAGTTCATCCCCCGCCAACTGCTCCTTGAGGAAACGGTCATACGGTTTATCGTCGTTGAAACTCTGGATCACATAATCGCGATACCGCCACGCATAAGGCCGCGGCAGATCATGCTGGTAACCGTGACTCTCCGCCCAGCGCGTCAGATCGAGCCAGAAGCGTGCCCAGCGTTCGCCATAATGCTCAGACGCCAGTAAACGCTCCACCAATGCTTCATACGCGCGGGGATCGGTATTGTTTTCGAACGCTTCAATCTCCTCTGCAGTCGGCGGCAAACCGATCAGATCCAGAGACAGACGCCGAATGAGCGTCCTCTTGTCGGCTTCCGGCGCAGGTTGCATGCCCTGCTTCAGATACGCACGTTCGATGAATGCATCCACGGGCGTCCGCATACGTTTTGAATCTTGAATCACGGGCACTTCGGGCCGTTTGATTGTTTGAAAGGCCCAATGATCGGACTCGACTTGCGGCGTCGGCAACAGCCGATAATCCCACTTCGCTCCCTGATCGATCCACGCCCGCACCAAAGCCACTTCCTGTTTCGACAACGGTGCCGTCGAGTCGAGCGGCGGCATCCGTTCTTCCGCAACCTGCGTCGAAACCAGTTCGACCAGTTTACTCTGCTCACTGTTTCCCGGCACGATCAATGCTTCTCCGGTGCTGAAACCGAGCAACTCATCATACACATCCAGCCGATAACCGGAATCGGGATTCGCCCCTGCATGACAGGCAAGGCAACGCTGTTTGAGCAGCGGATAAATGTCTTTTTCAAAATGAACCGGCTTGCTCGAAGCGACCTGTTTTTCAGGGACCATTGCCGGAATCTGTGAAGGGGACACATCCAGCACATCGCTCCACGTGCGGCTCAATACCAGATCGCTCACATAAATCCGGTCATCGAATTCCGTTTTATGTCCGGTCGCAAAACCGACCCAGCGAATCCCGTTCATACTCTGCGGATTGACTGCGGTCGCGACGGGCGCTTCCCGATCACCGGGTTTCGGATCGACCCACAAATCGAATCGCGTGAAACCGGCACGCAGCGATTTTTCAGGCTTCGACAATCGCCCCACAATCTGGTAATCCCGGTCGCGCTCCAGTTCCACTGAGCTCCACGCCGTTTTGTGACTGCCGATCCGCACCATGAATACGACCTTGCCCTTCTGCGGGCCGCTCTCTGCCACATGCACGCCGATGTTGGGTACGTGATTCGCATGCACGGCCTGATCTGAACCTTCATAACGGTCCAGCCAGAAAACGAAAAACTCCCCTTCATCGCGCAGCTTTTCATCGGCCGCATAACGGAACCGGAACCGCAGAAACAGTTCCTGCCCCTGATAGGTTTCTGTCAGCTCCCGACGCAACGGATTATTGCGTTGAACAGACCCCTGAATCAGCGCCTCATGCTGAATCACCGGTGCTTTCCCAGCATGCGTCTTCTGTTTTGCATCCACAAACAACGCCGGTTGTTGCTTCGAAAATACCCAGCCTCCGTTCCAGCCAAACCCCCGTTGATCGTGCTTCAGCGAATCAATTTGTCGATTCACCAGCCCCTGCGCCAATCGCGATTCCTGTGCCGAAACATGCTGCGTCGTCCACAACAACAGACCACAGACAAGCAGCTGCCACAATCGTTGTGAGTCGAAAAGAAAAGTCCACAGAGCGCGAGACATGATGATGCTTTCAGAACAAACGTGAAAAACTATTTTTGATCAGCGGGTTGCGTGACCGCTTCATACGAGTCACCAATCACCAGCCGATCCAGATAAAGTGAATCTGTAATCTCAGTGTATTGCCCGATCCGCACGCCGAGGGCGCTGATCGATTTCAAAGGTTTCGCCGCTTGAGGCCGCTTGACAATGACATCAGGCGAGTTCCGTCGATCCCCGACCGGGTTCACCCAGAATTCCAGATGGTTAAAACTGGAAGATTTTTTTTTCGAGAGATGTCCCACAAGCAGAAACGTTTCATCGTCAACAGGCTGCTGAAAAAACAGTTCATTTTTCACATTAAACCGGGCGAAGAACTGCCCTTCCTTAAAGCCGATACTGGGCACTCCCGAATGACTGGTTCCCATCCCCCCCATGGAATCGTCAAACCAGAGACCGAAAAAATCGTCTTCATCCACGCCGTGATACTGCACCAGCATGCTGAAATAAAATTCGGACCGGAGCGGTGTTTCCAGCTTACGGGCAATCCGATGCGCAAGCGCGGGATAAGCCTGATGATGTCCGCGGGCATGCAGGATCATCGGCCCCCCCTCCAGCTCGCCCCGTCGCATGCGTTTTTCGGGAATCATCAGCCGGGTAAAACTCGGATCGGCCCACCAGCCTTCGTAACTGAATCCCACGCCTCCGCTCTGTTGCAGCAGAGAAGCCGTCGTATATTCAAAATCTTCTCCCGCCAGAATCGCGGCAGGCAATACCGATTTCCGCTTGATCAGCGAGATCTGGTTTAACGGCTCCTGGCTGTCAAAACGAATCGTTTCCTGCGGCGGATAGTTGCCGAACTTCGCCGCGGTGAGCTGTTCCAGCGTTGGTACATCGGCAAACTTGGACGGTGTCACACTGATTTCTGCTCCGTTCGCGTTTTCCGGAGAAAACCGCAGCGCCTGGCTGGCTTTCAGATTTGTCACCTGCCTGTCCGCCGCCATCGGCTTGACGTCAACCTCGCCTTCAAACACATGCACTTCCGCTTCGCCCGATTCATCCACCACCGCACCAAAGCGGGTTCCCAGATCGACAATCTGAATTTTCAATGTTTCCACGGTAAACCCATGCGCTTCGTCAGGCACATAAGCCGACAGTTTGCCAAAATGCAACAGCGCCTGCAGCGGCGAACGCAGTTCAATTTTCGCCGGCCCCTCCAGCACCACGCCGGCTCCGCTCTGAAACCGAATCCGCGCAATGCCCGACTTCAACCACAGTGCCTGCCCGGCTGTAAATTTGGTTCCATACGGAATGTCTTCTGACAGATCATTGTTGCCCCAGATCGCATCTTCCGTATCCAGCAGAATGCCCACATATTCAGAAGCCGAAGCGACCTGGTTCTCGGGAACCGCATCTCGCCCGTCCTCATTCCACCACCACACAACGCCCACCAGCAGCACAACCATCGCCAGCGCTGCCACGCGTGACGGTGAAAGAAAAGCTGAGCGACTGTAAACCACTGGCTCCGGCGTCGTCGTTTCCACACAGGCCGGCTGAATTTCATCCAGCAGACTGGCTTCCAAAAACTCATAACTGACTCCGGTCGGCACTCCTTCAAACAGTCTCGAAGTCAGCAGCGAATCCAGATGAATCTGATTCGTATAATCTTCGATCAAAGTGGGGTACGTACTGAGAATCTCCGTCAACCGCGCGTCATCTTCGGTGGTCAACTGCTGGTCCAGAACCCGACAGGTCAGCGCCGCGAGTTCTTTGCGAATGGCATCATCAGGCTGATTCATAACTGTGCCTCCTGAGCCACCGTTTTTTGAATACAATCCATGAGCGTTTTTCGAATCCGGTATAACGACATCGACACCGCATCCGCCGTGCGTCCCGCCTGCGACGCAATCTGATTCACCGGCACCGCTTCACAATAACGGCTCTCGACCAGTTGGCGATGTTCGGGAGAAAGTTTTTCCATGCAGTACACGAGCGCTTCCGCATGCGTTTTCGTCTGCACGGCCCGCTCTGTCGCAATGACGGCGATCTGCTCCAACGCACGCTCCTCAAACGCCGGCTGACCGACATTGCGAACCCGTTTAAAAAACGCCAGCCCCTGCAGTTGCGCCACCCGACATGCCCAGGGCAGAAATTCGCGTTCCCAGTCATACTCGGCCCGCTTCCGCCACAATACGGTATTCGTCTCCTGCAGCACATCATCCACGTCCGCGGCCCGACGTACCATCGCCGTCAGCAACCCCCGCAACACAGGCTGACTGGAAGCAATCAGCGAGACATACTCTTCATCGAAATCACGATTCTGCAAAATTGAAACCCTTCCCGCGCAAGCAAGGTGTCTTCACATCAAAACAGCACTCCGTACTAGTTCATTAGTTCAACAGACCTCAATCTAACGCAGTTTTTTGCAAAAAGATAATTTGACGAAGAAAAGAACAGGCTTCGAAAAGAAACCCTCTTGCAGATAGTTGTTTTTCTGTAACAACTTGCGACTATTCAACGGGTGGATCGAAAGCAATTCGAGCCGAGCGCAGCGAGCAGGAATTTTTCCGTGAGATCAACGAAAACACAAAACGAGTCACCGCACGAACAATCTCGCAGCGCTGATCCTGCCTGAGATGAAACAGCAACCACGCAGCTCTACCGACCGTCATAACCAAACACGCCCAGCACCCAGACCGGTTTTTCCTCTGCCTGCAATTTGATCCGATGTTTGCCGAACGGCAGCCCCGCAACACCGCGGCGGTTCTCAATCAAATGCGTCCGTCCCTGTGAATCCGTAAACGGCTCACTGGTCGGCTGTGACCAGACACTTTTATCATCGACCACCGTAACCAGCGTGCCTCCTTCCGCACGATCCAGCCAGGCGATCGACAGGTCGGTCGCTTCCACATCAATTTCTATCGTTTCCCCGGGAATCAGGTAAAACGCCTGCTCTCCATAGGGAGCGCCCCACGTCGACTCAAATGTCTTCACGGCCTGCGTCCCGCGCCAGCCTTTCGCATCGACACCATAAAAACGGCGGTTGAGTCCCACTTTGCAGTCAACGGCACTCAGCCGGGCACTCTTGTTGGGAATCTCAATGATGTGCCGATCCCCGCGCGACAGTCGTCCATGCACGAACGTCGAATTCCGTGGATTCGCACGCGAGAAGCTGTGTCGTCCGTGGCCCGCGTGTTTCGCCGGCTGACCGTCGATCAGCAACTGCATCAGCTCCCGCTTGTTGTCTGCCCAGAGATTAAACGCGGCGTCTTCCAGTATCACCATCCGCCCGTCAACAATCCGCGGGCTGGTGGATTCAAAGCGGACCATTTCCCCTTCCCAGTTCCTAGTAAAATCATTCATGCGCGCGGGCAGATGCCGTTGTGGAATTCCAGGCTGCGGATCAGCGGGCATCTCAAACACCTGCTCCAATTGTTTGAACCAGAGATAATGACTGGCGGCACCGGGGTGTCCTCCGTCGGGCGCCATGGCATAATAGTTACACGTCGTTTTCAGATCGATCAGCAACTGTCCGAGGTCGACAAAGGGAATGCCGTAATGCGTGCACAGTTTCTGCATCGGCTCCGTTATGGAATTTGCTTCGCCTTTATCCCGAATCCACATGCACGAGATAAATTCGACATCGGGATAATGTCGCTGAAACCAGCGAATCGCTCCCTCATAGGCGGCGATTTCATCGGGACGGTCAATGTGCTCGTTATGACCGTGCCCAAAAATCACCAGATCCGGCCCCGGCGTTTTCCCGTTCTCAAACAACGCCGGATAAAGTTCCTGCCACGACTTGCCGGCCGGGTGACCGTTCGTGTCCGGACTCGGTGCCAGTTCCAGCGCCGCGTATTCATGAAAGCCGCTGTGCGATTCGCCAATCGACGAACCATCGCAGGCCATCACGTTCAACAGAATCTTCTCCACCGGATAATCAAACTTCCGCAGCAGCTCCTGCCGCATCCGTCCGGTATACATCAAATAATGCTGAGACCAGCCGACATAATCCTGCAGATCGGGCCGCTGCATCCGTTCTGCCAGAAGCTGGTTCAGTGGTTCCTGCTTTCCAGGCCGCGCGTCAGTCAACGGCTCTTTAAAATGCGGACTCGCGGGGTCCTCTTCATAAAAATAGAGCCGCGGATTCGCACTGCCGCGATCAATGCTGGAACCCAGCGTCAGAATGGTCAGCGGTTTTCCGGACGTCAGTTTCTGCATCGTACGCGGAATCTGTCGATACAATTCCGGCAGCGCGCGGGACGATGCCGTTTCAGTTGCCGCTTGATCCCCTTTGACCAGCGTGGGCGAATGAATCCAGACAGGGCGCTCCGAGGTATTCACAAATTCCACCAGTACGCCCACTACATTTCGAAACGAGGCATCCGAATCGCGCTGCAGCTTAAACCGCGGATCAATCTTGAGCCCGGAGAGCTTCAGCACAAATTCCTGACCAGTCTGTTTCGAAGATGTCTCCTGTTGCTCTGATCGTATCAGTTCGCCTCGCCCCTGCTTCGCAAACGTGCGTTGATCGGACAGGCCAAAGTCTTTCGGCAACCAGTTTCCGTCGGCACTTTCAACCAGCATCAGACAGAGCCGCGCCTGCAGTCCCCCGCCTGTTTCCTGAAACCCGTTCACCGACAGACTGACCGCATCCCCGGCTTTCAGCCCCAGTTCGGGCAGCGTCGCGAACTGCCAGAATCGCTTGCCAGGCTGAATTTCAACCGCCTTTGTCAGCGGCTTGAGTGACAGCTTCCCATTTCCCTTCCCCGCACTCACGTCACCATAGCGATCCGTGTTCCAGCAGAGAATCGATCGCCCCGAATCGGGCACAGCCGTCTTCCGCAAGCAAAATTCCGGATTCTGCAAAAGATTCTGCTCCCGCGGCGTTTCATCAGCAACGACAAGGGAAAAAACAGAACAGAGAAAAACAAATGCCAGCAGAAAAGAATATTTTTTCACGGCGGGACTCACAACAGCTTGAAACTCAGGATGGATGTCAACATCTGAAATAAAATCAGGAACACGGCTACTATCTTACACCGTTTTATGTTTCAAACTCAAAACACGATGTGTAGAATAAGAGAAAAAATCGCCGAAAGTAGACGATGATCTTCACACTCACCGCTTTAATCTGTTGTACTCTCGATACAGAGCCGGACACAATCCCCCGTGTCAAAGAATTCCCGGAATACTCCTGTCAGATCACGCTACCTGACTCTGATTTTACGTGGTCTAAAGCGGATCTGTATCCGGGATTGCTGGCAGAGTGGAAGAATGAAACCGGCATCAGTCTGGTGTTAGCCGTCCAGGACGCCCCCGCCGGTGCAAAAATTGATGATTCCTTAATCAAGCAAATTCAACACTCTTATCGTAATCAAGAACTTGCCACTCTTGTTAGTGAAGACCTTGCCGTTGGAGACTTGCTTACTTTTCAAAAAGTCCCCTGCTACCAATACCTTCTTCACTTCAAGATAGATCAGGCAACGACAGTGGCTCGGGCTTTTATCGCCAATGGGTATCTCTACACGCTCTATCTAAAGATGCCTCAGGATCAATTTGAAGCGAGCGACGACTGGGATCCTCTTTTTGAATCATTTGCATTCATCGGCGAACCGCAAAGTCCAACTTCCTCGTACCGCCCCCCCATTCCAGAGTCCAGGCGCCCACCCATCAAATTTTTCGCAACGTTCATCACTTTTTTCTTCGCTGCTGTGGTTACCATCTTCTCCATCGGCCTCTGGTATCGAAACCGAAATTTACAACGAGATGATTTCGAAGACCGCTACTAAATGAACCGGAAATTGGCAGGCCGATTCATTTACCCTGCGATTTTCGCAATTTTTTCTTCGTAAACGCCAGCACATGCGGTATCGCTTCCCGCACGACCGGAAACGTGTGGCCCCCTTTAAGCTCCACGTATTTGTGAGGCTGGTTAAGTTTGATGAGCCGATCACGAAAATGTTCGTTCATCGTCCGATCGAAGGCTTCGTCCGCAGTGATGATCAGCACCGACATCCCGGCCAACTTCTCCGCTTTGTGAAGCGGATTGAATTGTTCCCAGATTGTTGCGTCGGTGCCGAACCGTTCGGTGGGCACTTTGTACGACTGCCCCTCTGGTAACCCCGTACGTGGAAAATCCAGCAGACCGATGATCGAACTGACGGCGGCAAAGCGATCAGGATGACGCGCGGCAAAATCCACACAACCAAAGCCCCCCATCGACCAGCCGGCAATCGCCCACTGTTCCCGTTGGGCGGGTAACTGAAACTCTTGAGAGATCACCGACAACACTTCTTCGAGGTACGTTGCATACACGTCCGGTTTGCGCACTGGCGAATTCACATACCAGCCATCATCGCCATCCGGCAGAATCACGAACAGACCGGAATCGAGTAATTGCGGACGAATGAGTTTGTCATCAATCAACGACAGCTCATGCCGTCCGCGACCATGCAGAATGACCAGCGAACGACGGTCAGCCGGTTTGATCGTCTGCCAATCGACGGGCAGCACCACCACACAACGTTTCCGTTTGTTTAAACTCGCACTGTGAAATGAAACCGCAACTATCCGCGGAAATAGTTCCACTGTCGCTAACTTCGTCGCTGCTGTTTTAAAGTCCACAGAACAGGCCAATTCAGCATTCAGGATCTGTGCCACCACCAGCATCGCGAACACCAGTTTTTTCATAAAGCAAACCGCAAACATCACATTTACCTACCAGAAAAAAGCTCACCGTGTGCTACTGTCGGCTCGTCCGACAGTGCTTATCTCAGCTCACAAATCAGAATCAATAAACCCGAATTTCACAAATCCGAGCATGATCCAGACCGTTCGTATCCGTCACCACAACACGTAACTGACTCACAGAATTTACCGACTCCACACGATGCACTCGACGACGTAAAAAATTCCCGACCACCGTGTCCAGCGTGTTCCATTCGGAACCATCATACACTTCAATCGAATAATCCCGTACCGTTTCCGGCTGTGGCTCTCCCCAGATCATCCGAGATGTGTAACCGTCATGATGACTGAGCGTCAGATGCCGATGCAGGCCCGTATCGAAAATCAATTGAATCTCATGCGGTCGAATCGACGTCTCCCATTCCAGCAGTAGTGTTGCCGGTAAACCCTCCGCCGGGTCCGACATCCAGCGATGACCGCCGGGATAAGCACGCCCTTCCGGTGCCCCTGCTGCACCATGTACGCTCCGCGTCTGTCCGGAAATCACGTTGATCGCTGCAAAGCCGGGCTGCTCACAACTCGCAGAAATCCGCGCAACACGTGCCAGATCAAATTCATCTTGATTCCTGACTCCCACCAGATACGCATCGTCCCTTAACAGCTGTTGCTGAATTTGTGACATGACTGTCGCATTCGAAATCACTTCCGCCGGCTGCAACTTCTGCTGAACCGCAATCGCAGCGGCGGTTCCCACCCCCTGCCCGATGACCGCACAGGTCGCCATCACGCGCGTCGAAGAAAAGGCCACATGCGTCGCGGAAATATTCCGGCCCGCAAACATCAGATTGCTTCGGTTCGCAGAAATACAAGCCGCGAGAGGCACATTATAAAGATGAGGCACGGGATGCTGCGTGCAGGGTTCCAGCGTCGGCGCGTCGATGCCTTCGGGAGGATGCAGGTCGAGCGACCAGCCGCCATACGCGATGGCATCAGGAAAATCGCGTGACGAGAGCAAATCCTGCTCGGTGAGAACATGCAGGCCGATGAAACGCCGACTCTCGCGTTTGCCGGGCACAAATCCAAACCAGTCGAGCGCCCAGTGCGCCGCTGAAAATGGATCTTCCCCCGCGGGCGTTCCGGGCGGACCGTTCTTCACATGATCCCAGATGCCCATCACGACCGCCAGCAGTTCATCGCGAATCGTTTCATTCTGTTTGATCGTATCCAGCACGCCCCCCCACTCGGCCCACCAGTAACCGTATTCATGCGTCGGCTCCTCTTCACCTGGTTTGGCGTAGAGACGCAGCTTCAATTCATGCTTGTCGAATTTGCGCGCCCATTCCGGCGCGGTAAATGGCATCGGCTGCTCGTGACGGCGGGCCTGCATCAGAATTGTGGAACCGAGTCGATGGTTGTCAGCCACATCGGGGGCCAGTGTTTCGTTGAACTGCTGTTTTCCTTCGCGGCCTTCCATGAACAGCGCCCCCGCTTCCGCCGCCAGTCGACCATCGCCGGTGCAGTCGATAAAGATCTGTGCGTGAATCGTAAAACGATCTTCGGTGCTCTGCCGTTCTGCAACCACCTGTTCGATTTCATCGCCGTTCAATTTCACCGACGTCACACACGTGTTGAGCAGCAGCATGAGGTTCGGTTCCGCCTGACATTTCTCAAACAGAATAAGATCAAACATCGCCGCCGACCGCTGCGGATTACGGACGCAGTTTTCGAGTCGCAACTCTTCGATGAGGCCTCCTTCACGGGCTTCGGTCTCTAATTCCGCACCGCGATCAAAGCGCCCCGTCCCGTTCGCACCGACGATGTGCATGCGAATTTCACTCGAAGCGTTCCCCCCCAGGACACTGCGATCCTGACACAAAATGACCTGCGCTCCCGCGCGTGCCGCAGCCAGTGCAGTGCAGCAGCCGGCCATCCCGCCGCCTGCCACGAGGAGCTCACTATGTAATTCCTGTTCTGCCAACATCGTCATTGTATTTTTCCAGCCTCTGAATTTGACACCAACTTTAAATGCCATATAATACGCAGCAACGACCATTTTTCAAGATTTAAACAAGAATTAAAGATTTGTAATGACACTTATTCACAAAGAACCTTCGAATACACTCGCCTTGAATCTGTCGGAACGCATCCGCCACCGGATTCAGTCAGCTGAATTTACGGACGGCGATTTTTTTCTCACCGAAGCCGAACTCGCCGAAGAATATCACGTTTCGCGACGCATTGCCCGCGAAGCCGTCAATCGACTGTGTGCGCTGGGACTGCTGGAAGGACGCAAGCGACTGGGGCTCATTGTGCGTCATCCCGATCCGGTCGAAGTCTGGGCCAACTGCCTGCCTTCTCTGGTCCGGTCGCAGGAGAAACTGGCAGATCTGGCACAGTTTCGCTATGCACTGGAAGTCGGCGCGGTGGAGCTGGCCGTCAAACATGCCAGCGCGGAACAGATTGAACAGCTGGCAGCGCTCGCGGAAAAATTCAAGCTGATCGCCAACACAAAAAAAGATCGCAAAAAACGCATCGAAGTCGAGCGGCAGTTCCACGGGTTGATTCTGGAAATGTCAGGTTCCTCGCTGATCGCCGACATGCAAAAACTTTTGTCTTCACTTTTTGAAAATTCGTACCCCGCCAGAAAATCCCCCGTGCTGGAAGACGATGTGAACGACCGCATCATCTGGCAGCACTTTGAACTAGTCAGCGCAATTCAGGATCGCGACGTCGAACGCGCACGCTCCGTGATGCGTTCCCACTTGAAATACTTATTGATACCGGAACCCGAAACATCCTGCGAATAAACATCATTTATTTTTGAGGCTCAACAAAATGAAGAAACATTCCCCGTCGTTGATTCCGTTTTTTGCATTACTGCTCTGCTGTCTGCCGGGAAGCCCAGCGCTGATTGCGGGCGAAGACGCCGCTTTACCTGAAGTGGAAATCACGAACGTCCGCAAAGTTTTTGATAACGGCGAACACAACGCGTTTACCGATATGATTGAATTCCAAGGCAAATACTACCTGACGTTTCGAACTTGTCCGGGGGGCCACATGCTGTTTCCCACCTCGCGGATTCTGGTGCTGCAGAGCGATGACGCCAAAACCTGGAAACAGGTCGAAGAATTCTCGGTCCCCAGACGCGATGTGCGTGACCCGCATTTTCTGATCTTCAAAGACAAACTGTTTATCTATACCGGCACCTGGTACTGCGGCGATTCAGCTCCGAAAACCAGAACCATCAACGAGCATCTGGGATACGCTGTCTGGACAGCGGACGGCACAAACTGGTCGAAACCGATCATGCTGGAAGGAACCTACGGCCATTATATCTGGCGGGCCGCCGCTTATGACGGCAAAGCCTATCTCTGTGGCCGCCGCATTCATCATTTTGAGAAAGACGATCAGGGACGGGAACTGATTGAAACCGCGATTCTGGAAAGTGACGATGGCCTCGTCTGGAAAACCGCCAGTCTGTTTAATGAGAGACAGGGGGACGAAACCGCGTTCCTGTTTGAAAAAAACGGCGACCTGCTGGCCATCGGACGTAGCGGATCAAACTCCGCCTGGGTCATGCGCTCGCATCCCCCGTTTGAAAAGTGGGACCGCAAACAACTCGATCGTTATATCGGCGGCCCGCTGCTCGCGAAGTGGGGCAAACACTATCTGGTCGGCGGTCGCCAGCGTAAAGACGGCAAATACGTGACGTCGCTCTACTGGTTCCAAGACGATCAACTGCACGAATTCGCCTCGCTCCCGAGTGGCGGCGATAATTCCTATCCCGGTTTTCTGCAGCTGGAACCCGATCACGGGCTGATCTCGTATTACTCCAGCCACGAAAAAGATGAACAGGGAAAACCGATCACCGCGATCTATTTGGCCGATCTGAAATTGAAGGACAAGTAATTATCTGATCGCAGGCAGTATGACAACAAATACAACTGAAACCTTCTCCTGAGGGAAAGATTTGAACAGTCAGGTCTTTCCCTCAATTCAGTTCCCGTTCACAATCTGTGGACACAGAAACGCAATGATCTCGTTACACTTATCTGTTCTGCGAAAATCAGAAACTTGACGCAGACGATATATCACGATATATTAACAGGTAACAAGTAACCGCAATCGTGAATTCTGTTCAGCACTGAAGAGCCAATGGAAGAAACCTCAAGAAATCTGACTGAGCACTCCTATCAATATATCAAACAGCAAATGGAACAGAATGTTCTGGTGCCGGGTGCCCGGCTGGTAAACCGAAAACTGGCAGCGGAACTGGGCGTGAGTGCGATTCCCGTACGTGAAGCCATCTGCCGTCTGGCATCCGAGGGCCTCGTGGAACATATTCAGGGCTCGGGCGCGTTTGTCCGGGAGATCGGCCGGGAAGATCTGGACGAACTCTATGTGCTGCGGGATCTGCTGGAAAGTTTCGCCGCCGGCGAAGCCGCCTTGTATATCACGCCATCGCAACTGGAAGACCTGCAGTTTATCATTGATGAACTGCGCGAGATCACGGCATCCATCATCGAACGTAAAGCGAAACACGCCACGCCGAGCCAGTTCGAGCGCTGGGTGGATTGCGAGACCGAATTTCATCAAATTCTGATCGAAGCTTCGCGCAATCGCTTATTGAAAAAAGTCATCCAGGATCAGCGGGCGATTACCGACGTATTCTACGCGCTGCGTCAGTTGAAACACAAAATCATTACGCCCCAAAGTGCCGAAGAAACCTGCGCCGGCAAAGAACAGATTCTGGACGCATTGAAAAAACGGGACGCCGACCTCTCCCGTCAAATCATGAGCGAACAGATCCAGGCAGGCCGCCGCGACGTGCTGATATTTATGCGAAAACAGGAACGAGGGAAGAATGCTAATTAAAGACAGAAAACTGCAACTCAATGACCTGAATACGGGAATCATCTTCAAAAACGAGAAACCCCATGTCAAAAGTATTCATGCCTATTTCCCTTCTGTCGCCGTCTTAGCGGATGGTTCTCTGATCAGCATGTATACGCTGGCCGAAGCATTCGAAGCAGCAAACGCGCAGGTTCATTTATCGCGATCCTATGACCGGGGTCAGACCTGGAAGTATCAGGGTCGACTCTGCGCTGATACCACTGATCGAATCACATCCACGTTCGGCCGCATTGCGTGCTCGCCCGAAGGGGAACTCATTGCCAATTTAGTGCGGTTTGACCGAACCGACCATCCGGACGAAGGACTCTCCAATCCTGACAATCTAGGCATGGTCCACTCTGAACTGTTCCTCATGCGATCTGACAATCAGGGTGAAACATGGGAAGAACCGGAAAAAGTCACCCCCCCCCTGGATAATCCGGAATTTGAAATGTGCAGTCCCATCACATTTTTAAAAGATGGTCGCTGGGTCTGGCCGACATCCCTGTGGCGCGACTGGGCAGGAAACCATCCTTACGGTAATCGCATGATTGCGTTTGTCTCCAAAGATCGTGGCGCCAGTTGGCCGGATTATCTTGATATCATGCACAGCGAAACCAATCATTCGACCTATTGGGAATCCAAAATACTGGAATATCCCAATGGTCGGCTGCTGGCGGTCGCCTGGTGTTTTGACGAACAGGAAAATGTCGATCTGCCAAATCAATATTCGATCAGCGATGACCATGGTGTGACGTGGTCGCCACTTGCTTCCACACAATTAGCAGGGCAGACGTTAACCCCCTGCCTGCTGGATGACGGCACCATCTTGAATATTTATCGCCGCCTTGATCAACCAGGGCTCTGGGCGTGCCTCTCCAGTATTGAAGACGGGCAATGGGTTAACCACGACCAACAGCCTTTATGGGGCCATCAATCATTAGAAGGAACCACCACCCTCGGCGGTAACATGTCCGAGAATTTTGCGGTTTTAAAATTCGGTGCCCCCAATATCACTCGACTGCCCGATGGTGACCTGTTTGTGTCATTCTGGTGTTATGAACAATCAGTCAGCGTCATCCGCTGGTTTCGCTTTCATGTAGAATCGAACTGACTCTCCTCCTGCTAGCAATTCACTCTCATCCCAGCGAAGAATTATTATTGGACTCGATGGAGAAATTGCTTGCCGGACAAGGCAAAAAACACTGAGTTACCAGCACGTTATACCGCTCAGGTAACATCAAATCGAATCAAATACAGCCTCGGCGAAAGCAGCTTCAGGTAAACTTACCAGCTGCAGGAAATCTCTGCGCATCCTCAACACCAATCCCAGCCCTCATTTCAAGATCTGCTGCAAGTCTACTTTTCAGCTGACATTCATCCACGATCAAGATTTTCGTAGTCGATCATCAGTTGACCATTCCCAACGTTAATTCTTCGAAATACATGATTTCTTCACTTTTGCATTGACAATATAACTCACTACCAACATGATATATCATGGTATATTTAACTTTTATCAACAATACGTCCACATCTAATCTCTATTTTTTTCTTCCATTATTGAGAGGTATGACAATGTTGCTACAAGACTCATCGTCAGACACAACCCGCAAAGGTTTCACCCTGATCGAATTACTGGTTGTCATTGCCATCATTGCGATTCTGATCGCATTGCTCTTACCCGCTGTGCAGCAGGCACGGGAATCCGCGCGACGCAGCACCTGCAAAAACAACCTGAAGCAAATCGGACTGGCGTTACACAACTATCACGATTCGCACAACATTTTTCCCTTCGGTCGCAGCTATACCGATAACGCCACTTCCGCGCCACAGAATTTCGGATCTCAGATGTGCTCAACAATGCTGCTGCCGTTCCTGGATCAAACCAATGTCTATAACCAGTTTAATTTCCTGACCGCCTTCAATGCCGCCCCCAATGCGGCTGCCACGCAAGAGAAAATCAATGTTTTCCTGTGCCCCAGCAACCCACAGAACGAAGGTCTGAACTGGACGGGTGCCGGCGGCCCGGATGATTCCTGGGGCAGCCATTATCAGCCCGTCGCACATAGCGGCCGGGATGGCAACCCTGCGCGTGACGGTCAGGATGCGGTCGGCTTTAATAAGGACGGCATGTTTTACCGTAATTCAAAAACCAAATTCCGCGACGTGCTGGACGGTACCAGCAATACACTGGCATTCGCAGAAACCGTCGGCGATGCACCGGGCTCCCATGAACTCTTTGCCTGGGGCTCTTATGGAGGTGGTGGCGTTGGCGTCCGCAGCGGGATCAATGCCAACTTCCCTCTGTTGAGCGGCTGGGACTGGAACGGCGATGATTTTACCGGCCCCGGCAGTTACCACACAGGGGGCTGTCACTTCCTGATGGGAGATGGTGCCGTCCGCTTCATTTCAGAAAATATTGATCTGGGAACATTACAGGATCTCACGACACGCGCCGGTTCAGAAGTGGTCGGCGAGTTTTAAGCGACGCTCCTCATGATCGAGTCTGTTCTGTCAAATGTATTTTCATTTTTAACATAAACTGATTCTCTTTCTCTGGTCCCCGCAAATGAATGGCAAGTTATTTCTCGGCATGTTCTGCCTGCTTTTAATTGGATGCAGTCAGACTGCTGACAATTTATCGTTGACCCCCGTCAGTGGCACAGTCACTTACCAGGGGGAACCGGTTCGCGACGGAGTGATTCGCCTGACTCCCGCCGCAGGCAGTCAGGCGCCGGCAAGAACCACCCAGATCAAAGCCGGCCAATATCAGTTCGCAGAGCGGACGGCTCTAAAATCAGGCACTTATCAGGTTGAGATCGATGCGTATCGCGGCGGGTCCGGCCTGCCGGGAGACCGGACGGAAGATTCACCGGAACGGGAACAGTTTCTTCCGGAGCAATTTAACACGAAAACCGAAATCGAACCATTCACCGTTAAACCGGGTGACAGCGCAATTCAACAAGATTTTAACCTCAAATAAAAAGAAACGACCCATGATCAGGAACTCCAAGATGATCAAACTGCGAACGGCATGTATGGTGTTGACGACCTTCTTCGCCGGGCTGAATCTATTCGCCGATTTAAGCTACGCCGAGTCGCGGTTGATCGCGAAATCCACAAAAGAGCTGCCGCGGCATGGCGAAGGTGCTTTACTCACACTCGACAACGGGCGATTACTTGTCGTTTACACGCAATGGTACGGCGCCACAGGCAACGATCATGATCCGGCACGGCTGGTTGAAATCCATTCGGACGATGGCGGCAAAACCTGGTCGGACCCGCAAACCGTTCAGGAAAATATCGGCAAGATGAACGTGATGTCGGCCAGTCTCGTAAAAACAACCAGTGGAAAGATCCTGCTGACCTATATCCGTATCGACAGCAATCGCTTCGCCAATTTATGGTTCAAAGAGTCCAGCGATCAAGGTAAAACCTGGAGCGAACCCAAACAACTGTCTCATGGGAAAAAAGGGCTGATCTTCACGGTCAACTCAGCGGCCATCCGTTTGAAATCCGGACGCATCCTGTTAGCGGCCTTTGGTTCACCGAGCGCCTGGCAGAAAGACGAACACTTTGTTTCTTTCAGTTATTACTCAGATGATGAAGGTGATACCTGGCATCGATCGACCAATGAAGTGGACTGCCCATTGCGCGGTGCGATGGAACCCGAAATTGAACAACTCAACGATGGGCGAATCCTGATGCTCATTCGCACGCAGACCACCCGCATGTATCGCGCCTACAGCAGTGATGGAGGAGAAACCTGGGGTCCTGCCGAGAAAACCGACATTGTTCATCCCGAAGCGCCCATGCTACTGCAGCGTGCGCCAGGAAAAGACGCGCCGCTGATTTTGATCTGGAACAATGCCGTCGTTCCCGGAGCCGGCCATCAGGGGCCACGCACGCCGCTAACCCTTGGGCTTTCCTATGATGATGGCAAAACCTGGGAGAACCTGACCAAAATCGAAGATGATCCCAAAGGCTCCTACTCTTATGCCAGCATGGATTTTCGCGATGATACGCTGCATCTGGTTTATTATGGTCCGGGCGGACTGCGGTACCAGCAAATTGCGTTGAAAGAACTGTTACACAAAAAACAGTGATCCCTAACCGTCTTCTGCAGGAATACTCAACCAGGAGAGCCTTCTTTGAATTCAGAGAAATAGACGTCTGGTGTCGGTGACAAGTCCCGCCGCATGGTTTACCATGAACAGATCAAAACATTCCGATTGATCCGCCCATTGATAAATCATCAGACCCTCAGAGGCCCTCCATGAAAAACCTGCCGGCTTTTCTGTTCCTGTTCGTAATCACTTTTCATCCCTGCACGACTGAGGCAGACTGGCTGCAATTTCGGGGAGACGCTGCCCGCAGCGGCTATACCGAAGCCCCCCTGCCCAACCGCATGGAACTGCAATGGACGTTTCGATCGAAACACACTCCCACCCCCGCCTGGCCGACGCACACCCGCATTAAATTTGACGAAGTCTTTCAGCCAATCATTGTCGATCAGACGGTGCTGTTCGGCAGTTCGACCGATGACCAGCTTTATGCACTTGATCTGAAAACGGGAAAACTGAAATGGAAATTCTTCACCGAAGGCCCGATCCGTTTTGCACCGGCTGCCTGGAAAGACCGCGTGTTCGTCGCCAGCGATGACGGCTGCCTTTACGCTGTATCGATCAAAGACGGTTCACTGCTCTGGAAAAAACAGGGGGGCCCGAAACCCAAATTCATTATGGGCAACGACCGGCTCATCTCACACTGGCCCGCACGAGGCGGCCCGGCAGTGGTCGGCGATCAGGTCTATTTCGCCGCCGGCGTCTGGCCTTCGGATGGCGTTTATCTTTATGCCCTCGATGCAGAAACCGGAGACGTGATCTGGAACAATCAGAATTCCGGTCAACTGCTGATGAATCAACCGCATGGCGGCGCGAGCGCGAAAAGCGGCGTCTCTTCTCAAGGTTATCTGGTCGCCAGCGAAAACCAGATTTTCATGCCGACCGGACGCGCGGTTCCCGCGGCCTTCGAACGGACGACCGGCAAGTTTCAATATTATCACCTGCAGAAAAACCAGCAGCGAGGCGGTGCCGATGTGGTACTGACAGATCGATTTTTCTATAACGCTGGTTGTCTCTACGATCAGACAAACGGCGACCTGACACAACAAACGGGAACCGGTCCAATGGTCGCCACCTCAAAGGGGATTCTGCGCGGCAGTGGTCAGTCTCTGATTTACAGCGAATGGTCAGACACACCTGCCCGCGACCGGAAAGGGCAACCGATTTCCGTGAGACAGCTCAAAGAGAAACGCCTGATCCCGCTGGATTACAACGTCACCGATCTGATCATCGCCGGCGACGACGCGTACTGCGGCTCTCACAACAAAGTTACCGGCGTGGATTATAAAGCGCAAGCCAACTCCTGGTGGTCGCATGAAATCGAAGGCACCGTCCGCGGCCTGGCGGCCTCCGATGATTGTCTCGTCGTCAGTACAGATCAGGGCGTCATCAGCTGCTTTGCGAATGGTGAAGTCAAAGACTCAAACGATACACCACCAGTCGTCCAGAAAACGTCACCTGCTGCGAACCCCGTTTATCAGGCAGCCGCCAAAGCGATCTGTGACAAGACCGATGTCAAAACCGGCATCTGCATCGACCTCGGTGCTGACAATGCACAACTGGCGCTGGAACTGGCTCGACAGTCAGACTTTCAGATTTATGTCGTGATGCACGATGCAGACAAAGCAGCCACCGCACGTCAATTGCTGGATGATGCGGGCGTGTATGGTTCACGTGTTGTCGTACATGTGGTTGATCCAGAACAGCTTCCCTACTCGAAAAACTTTGTAAATCTGGTGGTCTGCTCGGCTTCGCTGGAACGCGAAATGAGTCCGGCGATGTTAAAGGAAGCCCGCCGCATTCAGCGACCGTATGGGGGCCAGCTTTGCTGGGGACCCGTTGAGCAACTACAGGTGGAAACCAAAGCCGACCTGAAAGGGGCCGGCAGCTGGACGCACCAGTATTCGAATTCAACGAACACGGTGAATTCGGATGATGAAATCGTCAAAGGGCCGCTCAAAATGTACTGGTATCGAGACATGGATTTCCAGATTCCCAATCGTCACGGCCAGGGTCCCGCGCCGCTGGTGAACCGCGGAGTGATGGTCGTCGGCGGTCTGCATGGTTTGTGTGGAATCGACGCCTACAACGGACATACGCTCTGGAAATACAAACTCAAAAATAATCTCACCGATATGAATGGAATTCATCATGATCTCAGCACTGCGGAAGTCGGCAGCAATTTTTGTCTGGGCGGCGATTATGCGTTTGTCAGCAAAGACGAAATTTGTCATCAGATCGAATTAAAAACCGGCAAACTGGTGCGGAAGATGTCCACGCCCGTCAGCCGCGACGATCCGAATCAGAACTGGGGTTATCTTGGTTATCATGACGGCGTGGTGTATGGCACCGTCAGTAATGACGCCCATTATACGAGCCCCCGCTACAAAGGACTGAAGCTGCGAAATGAATCGGTGCTGTTTTTTGCGATGGATGCGAACACGGGCGAATTACTCTGGACGTATCAGCCGGAATATTCGATCCGCAACAACGCGATTACGATTGGCAATAACAGCGTGTATCTGGTCGACCGTGAGATTGCCAAAGCCGACCACATTAAAGAAGCACGGCGGAACGGCCGTCCCAATCCTCCGTCGCCCGAAGACGCAGGCCGCAAAGGAAAACTGAAGTCCTTTCAGGCTAAAACCGGCAAAGATCTCTGGCACGACGATCAGGAAATTTTCGGGACACAACTGGCGGTTTCTGAAGACCACGAGATCCTGCTGATGTTTTATCAGGGAATCCGGCATAACTTTTTCCAGCTCCCCTCCGAAGTCGGCGGGCGCATGGCGGCCATCGATGCGAAAACCGGCAAGCGGATCTGGGACATCAAAGCAGAGTATCAGTCGCACCCCGTCATCAACGGCGACAAGATCTATGCCCAGGGGGGTGCCTGGAATTTAAAAACCGGAACACCCATCGATTTCCAATTCGACCGCTCCTATGGATGCGGACAGATTTCCGCCAGCAAACACATGATGGTCTTTCGCTCGGCGACACTCGGTTATTTCGATCTGACCCGTAGCGCAGGCGTCGAAAATTTCGGCGGCATCCGCCTGGGCTGCTACATCAACGCGATCCCCGCCGGCGGTCTGGTGCTGGTTCCCGATGG
>TARA_R110002111_G_scaffold259308_1_pt1 | contig 133494 bp, 111 predicted proteins | sample TARA_R110002111 | Tara Oceans TARA_R110002111 (sample SAMEA4397363) | marine metagenome | biome: Polar Biome; feature: [ZZZ] marine water layer (ENVO:01000295); material: water (ENVO:00002006), including particulate matter (ENVO:01000060) such as... | depth 199 m
CTGGCAAAAAATCAGAAAATAAACACGTGACTACGTCACGCTGGAAGTGTTGCGCAGACACAAATCAAAAAAACTACGGCAGTGCCATTCGTTCCTGGAACCTTTAATTTTATGGAACCTTTAATTTTAATTGAATTTTCCAGCAAAGAATGAGGCAATTCGTGAGTAGAAAAATGTTGACGGCAATCTGCGTCTGCTTACCTCTGATCTGCTTGATGGGGTGTGAAGGAATTACCGAGCTGGGAGGGCGAATCACCGACCCTCAAAATTCTCCCATCCAGGGAGCCGAAGTTGTTTTAGAGGAGGTGGGCACTGTCTATCCGGTAGTTTCAAAAGGTACGTCAAACGAAAATGGGGAGTATAATGTCATGTTGACGCATGCTCCCAGTGACAACCTTGATCTCGAACTGAAAATCTCAAAAGCAGGCTATAAAACTCACAAGCAAAATATAAAATCTGGCACTTCCGATGATTCATTCAATCTCATCCTGGAACCCGAAGTGGAAGCTGAGTGAGAGAGTCGTTCGAACCAGAAAGCTTAATTTCGATACAAATAAAGGTTCCAGGATTCTTAAATCCAAGATGATTGATTTGGTTCGAAACCTCCTTAGAAATTCAGTCTACCAGCAGTTTCTTCAATCGCTGATTATTTACTTCATCAACGTTATCGCTAATGTAAACCGTTCCCACATTCAGAGAGATCATAATATCAATTAACTTCTTGATTGATGAAATATCAATCAGATCTTCTGAAGAAAGCCATATTCGTGACACACAAACATATCCACGAAAATACATTGTGCCTGAATTGACAGGAATTATCACATCTTTGGAGGGACCTTGCCGTTTTTCATGTTCATCCAGTTCTTCCAACATTCTTGATTTGGAAAGAAACGGTTTTCCTTGTCTGTGTTGTTCTTCTTCAATCTTTTTTATCGCATTCCGTCTCCTGTCATAAGAATTATCCAGAGTAATCATTGTTCCTGGGAATAATCTCATCAGCCTCTCAATCAGATTTTCGAGATTCAGCAAATGTTTATTTTCCGGTAGTTCCAGCCTTAAAATGATCATTGAAACCTCACGAATCCGGCTCCCCTTATTAATCGATTAATACACATCCGGCGAATTTTCATCAGGAACGATAGCACATCCAGAACGGGCAAAAAATAAGAGGCAGACACGGAACCCAAAGATGACTGCTGCATCTGAATTCTACCTGCTATAAACTGTTAAATCACTACTTTCGTTTGTGGCTGAATGATTTTGCGGGATCACAACTCTCCAGCCTGCGTTTAAACGGCAGCTAGCGCTTTGCCGCTCAGAGGTTGAAAGGTCTATTTTTCGGAAGCCGAAACTGAGGGCGATTTCTGTCACGCTCTCTTGAAGCAACGCTTCAGAAAAGTAACAGCCATGAAAAAACCCTCCCCGGTGATTCCGTGCAGGAAGACCAGGGAGGGTTCAAAATTTGTGGTCGGGAGTGGTTAAATGAATCGACCGATTCCCGACAGTATTGTGTGGCTGAATAAATGGGCCAAACGGGGTGTTGATTTTCGAATTACTGCGGAATTAGAACTCGCCAATCACGTTGCCGTCGCTCCGATTACTGAGATTCCGCCAGGTTCCGAGATGGATATTTTCGCTGACGAACCGCACGGCTCCGTCGACCATCAGCACATGCACGCCACCGACGTGTTTACTGCTGGCTGTCACATTCCCAATCGCTCCGGAATTGTAGTTGAAGCAGTCTGGTAAATCCGGATTGGGCGTACGCATTGTGTTGAATGCCCAGGACCAGATTTTACCATAGAACCAGGAGTACCCCCGTTGCGGCCATTCGTAGGTCGGAGTTCCGCCGGCGACGCAGGTATTTAAGTCACCACTGAAGCCCTGATCGCCGATGACCATGCCGCCAACCAGACATTCGGAAGCAGCCAGCGTATTGGAACTGCCGTCAGTCACATCCCGGAGACGCGCATGACTGTTAGACGCAAACAGACCTTTCTCATTTCCCGCATTCTGTACGAACTGTGCCCAGGTTCCGTTTGGCAAGGGTGGATTCACGGTCGTTGAGCCACCATCGCCCCACACATTATTTGCACTTCCAATGCAGCCGACATAATTGGTCGGCGCATATGCGGTCTGCTGAGTGGTTCCCCGGTTTCCCGGATCACTGGGACAGCGATAGGCGGGTATGTCTTCTTTCATCGCATCGACATTTGAGCCGGAATTCCCCGTCGGCAGCTCGAAGTTAATTTTGTTATAAAGATTGGCCTGATCCATATAAGGCAGAATGCGTGCGAGCCAGGTTGTCCGTTCGGTGGCCCAGGGAGAGGCAGAGATGCTTGCCAGATCCCCGATGGGAAACGCCGAGAACGCATCATGATAATTGTGCAACGCCAGGCCGATCTGTTTCAGATTATTCTTGCAGGTGCTCCTGCGCGCCGCCTCGCGCGCCTGTTGCACGGCCGGTAACAACAGGGCAATCAAAATGGCGATAATGGCAATCACAACCAATAATTCAATGAGTGTAAAACCCATTTTTTTACGAATCTTATTTTGCATCGGAACGCTTCCTCTCAACAAAAATAAATTGAAATCCTGGAAAACCTGATAAAGGAATCAATGACGCACTCAGGGGGCTTTGAGTGAAAAATCTTCCGTATTGCTGCCCGGTTTGATCTCAACAAACAGTTCAGACTCTTCGTTGTATATGGAGGGGATGAACTCTTTCTGCTGCTCGACCATTTCCCCCATGATGTCTTTGACCTGTTTGCCGGTCTTTTTCATGGCTTGAATGATCACTTTATTTTTGCCAACCGCAGGCCCTTTGTCTGCAGGCAGTTCATACTTGCCCTGACTGATCTGGGTGGCGACGGGCTTACCAACGACTCCGGGTTCGGGAACGAACTGAATACTCCCCGATTCAACAGGTTCACCATCAAAAGTGACCTGTCCCTGAATCGTGGCTCGTTCAGGAGTATTTCCAGAACCACAACCCGGAAGCAGAAAACAAAAACAGAGAAACATCACCAGGAAACCGTAAGCGCAGCGGAAATTCATGTAGTAAAGCCTTTTGTTAGTGTTATCGAAATCTCCCATCAATCAGAGATTGAACTGAGCCCGGGAACCATCGCATTGATATGGCAGAGGCGGGACTTACGTTTGGGAAACAGGGAAACCTGCCAGAAAATACTCGAGGCAATACATATACGCTAGCACATGCCAACACCTGTGTAAATACAGGTAAAATGGCAAACTGAGAGGCCTATTTTCTTAATATTACTAATTAATGCCTGCCCGTGAACATCAGAGAATGATCACCGTCCCACAAAATGCTCCTTGTCGTGATTAGTATTCGGAATGTGTTTCCCTGAGCAACATCTTCAGGAGCGAAAGCGAGGCCCGTTGATAGACACTGTCTCTCCTGAGAAGGTTACTTTTCTGATAAGATTAAACCATAATGTGTCGCATCAACTGCCCCGGCAGGACTCGCAATTAGTTACCTTAGATCGACTTCTGGATTATACCAAAACCATGACTGCTGTTATTAAACTCATCGACGCCACGCTTCACCGGACGGAAACACAGACGCGGATGCCGTTTCGGTTTGGAATTGCGGTGATGACTGCCGCGCCGCATGTGTTCCTGCAATGCCGGTATGAAATTGATGGCACGCTCGTCACCGGCATCGCCGCGGAAGGCCTGCTGCCGAAGTGGTTCGATAAGTCGCCTGACAAGTCGGCCGCTCAGGAGATCGACGAAATGCTGCTGGTCATGCGGCGGGCTGTCGGGTTTGGGCGCGAGGTCTCAGCTGCGTCGGCGTTCGAATTCTGGCAACAGGTCTATCAGGCCCAGGTAAAGTGGGCCGCGGAGCAGGGGCTGCCGTCGCTGCTCGCGCAGTTTGGCGTCAGCATGGTCGAACGCACGCTGCTGGATGCGCTGGCGCGGGCCGAAGGTTGTACGCTGGCGACGCTGCTGCGCGAGAATCGGGTGGGCCTGGATCTGGCGGCGATTCATCCGGAACTGGCGGGCCGCACGCCGGACGAGTTTCTACCCAAACAGCCGCTGTCCAAAATCATCGCCCGCCATACGGTGGGACTTTCTGATCCGTTGACGGCGGCGGACCTGACGCCCGAAAACGGCATCCACGATGGACTTCCGCAAACACTGGAAGACTGCATTCGCTTTTACGGACTGTATCACTTCAAGTTGAAAGTGCAGGGGGATGTCGACCGGGATCTGGAACGGCTGCGAGCCGTGGCGCGCGTCATCACCCGGCAGTGCGGCACCAGATACGCCTTCACTCTGGACGGCAACGAGCAGTATCGCACGTTCCCCCGCTTCGTCGAACTGTGGGACCGCATTCAGGCCGACGCCTCGCTGAATGCTTTCTTCGAAAACCTGATCTTCATCGAGCAGCCCCTGTATCGCAGTGTGGCCCTCGATCCTGCTATCGCGAAAATTGCCGACTGGAAAAACGGTCCCCCCGTGATCATTGATGAATCGGACGCCGAACTCGGCGCGCTGGAGCAGTCGCTGAAGCTGGGTTACGCGGGCACGAGCCACAAGAACTGCAAAGGCATCATGAAAGCAGCCGCCCATCGCTGTCTGATCAATCACCGCAACAAGGTGGAAAACACGAACCGCTATCAGATGAGCGGCGAAGACCTGGTCAATATCGGGCCGGTCGCGTTACTGCAGGACCTCGCGGCACAGGCAGCGCTAGGCAATACGTCGGTCGAACGCAACGGCCATCACTACTATCACGGCCTCTCTCCGTTTCCGCAGGAGTTCAGTCAACTGATGCTGCAGCACCACGAGGACTTGTACACACCGATGGACGACGGCTACGCGCGCGTCAACATCACCGGCGGCGAACTGGATCTGACGTCCGTCAACGCCGCCCCGTTCGGTGTTGGCGTAGAAATTCCCATGGACGGATTTCAGGAGTTGTCACTCTGAACAATGGAATTCCATTCGTAGCGACTGTCTTGAAAATCAAGCTTTCATTACGTTTTCATTCCATTTTTTTCCTTCTTTAATCAATACATTGAGTTGGTTCATTGATCTGACCTGCAGTGACCGTGATTCCCAGCGGGATTCCCTGGCCATCACAGACGATATGCAACTTGGATGAATAGCCCCCACGTGACCTTCCCAAGCCGTTTTCGACTGCACATCTCGATGTTTGACTGGAACCTCCTACCGCTGAGTGATGTGCGCGAACAATGCTGCCGTCTACATACCAGATTGAGGGATCGATTCTTTTTTCATGCCGAAACTGGTTGAGTAACCTGCTCCAGAGATCGTGCCACAGTCCCGATTGACACCAGATGCGAAAACGTTTGTAGATCGTCTGCCATTTTCCATAACGGTCAGGAATATCGCACCAGGGAGCTCCGACGCGCAGAATCCACATGATTCCATTAATAATTTTTCGGTGCTCTGCCCAAGGGCATCCCGGTGTGCCAGATCTTTCCTCAGGAAGATATTTTCGTATTGCATTCCACTCGGTATCTGTGAGATCATGTCGCGACATCAGCTGCCTACTTGTAGCCTTGTTGCTGTTTTTGACAACGAGGATGTAGCCGATGTTTTTTATTTTGCAAAGATCAGTTCGAATTAAGAAACACTACCTGGCGCCATTCCGCTCAGAAATGGCGTCTGTGAAGGATAAAGATCATATCTCACAGTCCCTGTTTGCGTTTGAGCCGATCCAGGCGTTTCTGTTCGCGGCGTTTGTCTCGCTCTTTGTTGCGTTCCTCGCGCTCTTTTTTGATTTGTTCCATTTCTTCCGGCGTGCGTTCGGGGAACAGACCCTGCAGTTGTTGGCCGAAGCCGCTGCCTAACACGGCGTCGAGCGCGTTGACGCCCATCTGTTTGGCGTAATTACCGACCTGGCTCATATCGACCTTGGGTTTTTTCAAGGTGCCACCGATGGGCAGTCGCAGCGGGCGACTGATGAGCGTTTTCAGAATCGGCTGGTCTTTGTCTTCCGAGATCAGATTCGTAAAGCTGACTTCGGCAATCAGGTCGAGCGATTCATCCAGGCCAACCGAACCCGTTGTGCGGACGGTGAGGCCTTTCATCTGCACTTCGAACGGGCTGTGATACACGCGACCTTCGATCATGTGATACTGCACCGCTTGATTTTCGACCTGCATGAACACGGAGTCGGCATCAATCAGTCTGCCGGTCCGATTGATATTCACAATTGAGAGCACCTGATTGATTTTTTCCGACAGTGCGTCAAACAGCGGCCCCGGTTTGACGCGGGCCGACTTGATCATCAGCGTGCCTCTGGCTTCACCCAGTTTGGGATCGTTCAGCGGGATGATGGCGAATTCCTGATCCAGCGAAAACTGTCCTTGAATGTTGGTACTGTTGGCAATCATCGGGGCGACGAAACGCAGCGAGTTGCGGGTCATTTCGGGAGTGAACTGGAAATTTTGAATCACGGCGCCACGCTCAAAGACGAGTGCCGCCGGTTTCACATCCAGACGCACGATGGGTGCCAGCGTCAATCGTCCCCCGCTCATCTGCAGATCGAGGGGGGTAAAATGAATTTGCCCGTCTTTGATGTGCGCTTCAATGTTTGTTTTTCCACTCGTCAAACCGCGAATGTTGGCTTTATCCCAGCCGATACCTGCTTCCCCGGTGAGGGACTTGTATCGATCGGTGGGCGTGAACAGCGGCCGCGTATCGGGGAGTAATGGTTGAGGCCGCACGTTCAGCACAACTTCCTGCAGTCGCTCTGTCTGGCCGCTTCCTAAAGGGCCGTCTAACGTGAAGGGCCGTGTTTCCCGGCCGACGATTTCAACATCCGGTCCGAGGCGGCTCTGTAACAGCGGCGTCAGATTTTCCCAGTCGTAAGTGACTTCGCCTGTCAGTCGCACCTGTTTGCTGGTGGACATTTCGCGGATCTCCCCTTTCGCACTCAGGTCCAGCATTTCCGAATGAATCGACATCTGGTTCAAGGTGAGTGTGTCGGATTTCAGATCGTGCAGCGTATCGCCTTCGATGCGGACTTCCGGTTCCTGCCAGCTGATGGCCCAGCCTGGATTCCGCTGACTCGGAATGACTTGCTTTTGTGGATCGGCATTTTCTTTGACGGGGGCTTCAATCGCAAAATCTGCGATCGTTGTGCGCCAGTTCGCCATGCGGGTGTCTTCTGTGACGATCACGTTTGCCTGGCCGGAGACGGTGCCATAATATTTCTGTGCGGGTGTTTCAGCAGGATTCTGGAACCAGCGGCTGACGCTGTATAAATCACATTTGAGTGAGAGTGAGCCGATGAAGGAAGGGGTGCTGACTTCGGCGTTGGGGAGTTGAATTTCCATTTTTTCGCCGTTGACGGCAATGGCAGCGCCGCGATACGAAAACAGCGCTGCTTTCAGCGTGCGCTGCTTCTGATTCCAGCTGCCGGCCGTTTTGATTTCGGCCTTGGGTTCGTCGAACCAGAGTGTGGGAGTATGAATCCGCACGTTGGTCAGGTCGATGCTGGTATCTTCATGCACGATCATTTCATCGCTGATCGAAACCGAAGACGCGAACTGAACGTCGCCGCCAAGTTGCAGGTCCTGTTTCGCGAGCGGCCTGAGACGGTCGGCCCAGGAAGCGAGTTTGCCCTTCAGTTGGATTTTGAACGGGAGTAATTTCTGTTCGGTTTGCGCGTCCCGTTTTTTATTGATGGTTGTTGGTTGTTCGAGTTTGGCCTGGAATGCGTCGTCGGCAGCAATCAGAGTCACAATGAAACGTTCGACATGAATCTGTTCGGCGTCGGTATTACCGGCTCCGTCAACGGTCAGTTTCAGCGACGGTTCCTGCCAGCCACGTCGATCGGGAAACGCCAGTTGCAGGTTGTCGAAATTCAGGAAAGACAGCGTCTGCCACTTCTGGTCGGTAAATTGAAAATCGATCTGACCGTTCATCTTGCCTTTCAGAGCGACCGACTGCAAATCCAGAAACTGGTCCAGGTGGTTCGAAAGCTGGTCCAGATTCGCATCCAGATTAATCGTCAGGTGACTGGCATTGCCGGTGCCGGTCAATTTCAAAAAGTCGGATTCACATTTCAACGACTGAATTTCATACGCATCCTGTTCCTTCACGATCTGCATTAATAACGAGACCGGTTGCTGCCAGCGAATTTCGCGACCCTGATTGCGTCCGGTCAGATCTGATGTTTTCAATCCGACGAGCCACGTCGTCTCTGCAAACTTTTCCGGTTGATTCGGATCGTGATTGGAAACCTGGAAGTCGACGGTGCCCGATGTGATTTCCATCCCCGGTTTTAAATGAATCGTTTCCGGCAGTTGCCTGGCTGCTTCCGCGAGATCCAGATAACCGGAAAGTTTGACGCGCGAATTGATGAAGGCGGCCAGTTTTTCCCGTTTGCTTTCGTTTTGCAGGTCGGCCCAGTTCAGACTGCCCTGCAATGTCAGGTTGCCCAGTTGAGAGATCGCGCGGGCCTCTTTGAAATGCAATACGCCGTTGGCTGCTAACACGTCGATATTTCCCTGTGCAGATTCGGTTTCGATTTCGTCACCGCCGATCCACTCCGGTGCGCCGCAGATGAAGGGGGTCGCTTCCCAGTTCCCTTTGATGGCGAACCGGGGTTCCTCTTTCGTGCCCGACCATTTCACTTCCAGTTCGGAATTGGAAATCCCCTCGATGTAGGCACCCGGCGAGATCGCATCCAGCAGCGGCGTGAATTGTTTCAGATCAAAGAATTGTGTTTTGAATTTGAGCGCGCCTGAACGTGACGCGTCCGGCGGTCCGGAATTGACGAGACTCACCGCGAACGCCATCTCAGCGGGGTTGAGCTGTTCGCCCGCATTTTCTGCAGGCTGTTTCCAGTGGCCTTCGACCAGAATCGGCTCGGTGCGCTGTGCCGGGCGGGTAACGGTGATTTCCATGCCGGTGAGGTAAGGGGTCTCTTCGGCGGCTGCGTTGACAACAAACAGATTGAGATCGGAGAGGTGCAGCGTCAATGCCTGCTGCAGGCCCCCTTTTGGAGCGTCGTCTTCTTTTTCCGGTTCTCCTTCCGGGTTTTGTTTTGTCCCTTTGTTCAGAATGGCGGTCAGAAATTCATGATTGGCCAGTCCTCGCTCGTCAACGTAGGTCAGCGAGGTCACGCCATTGATGTTGACATCGCCAATTTGCTTACGATCTTTGGCAAGTTCCCAGAGCGTTTTCTGCGTTTTGATCTGATCGATGCGGACAATGTCCCGGCCTTCAAAATCCTGAAAGGCGATCTTCTGAAAAACGACCGGCTGCGACCAGCTTAAGGAAACGGCGCCCGTTTTGATTTCGCCGGGGTAGCGTTTGAGAATCAGCGGCAGTATGGAATTCTTGAGTGAGGTGCGTGCGATGATCGCCGGCGCGAACCAGATCAGCAGACACAGACCGACGGACAGCATCAACAGGACGCGACCCGTGGAACCTCGTTGCGGTTTGGAGTTTTTGGGAGATGTATTTTTATCGCTGGCTGTTTTAGCTGAGTCTGGTTGGGGCATATCAGATCCTGTTTCAGTTCCTTTGTGCAGGAGAAAATAATGATCATCCGTGTTAGATGTCCGGTCAGCCCACACAGACAACTATATGGGGATTTTCGGACAGCGACAATGTTGGATCGGGAAAGAATGTGCATTCACTCCGCGGAAATCCATCAATTCAGCGGTTTTCCTGCCGGACAAATTCCGCAGAGAGTTTTATTCGCCGCTTTTTTTGCCTATGATAACAGGCGCTTTTCCGCTTCATCAGGTTACCAGAACATAAAGAGAAAACGAATTATAATGGATATCTTAAAGGCAATCGAGGAAAGACGTTCGATCAAAAGTTATGATCCCGATCACAGGATGACCGAAGAGGAAATCCAGAAACTGCTTTCCTATACTCTGCTCTCTCCGACCGCCTTTAATATTCAACATTGGCGATTTGTGGTGGTCAAAGATCCCGAATTGCGACAAAAAATCCGGGACGTCTCCTGGAATCAGGCACAGGTGACCGACGCTTCGCTGCTGGTCGTGATCTGTGCGGATCTGAAGGCCTGGGAAAAAGATCCCCACCGCTACTGGCAGAACGCACCCGAGCCGGTTCAGAAAGCACTGGTGCCGATGATTTTGTCCTATTATAAAGATGACAAACAGATCGAACGGGACGAAGCCCTGCGTTCGTGTGGCATGGCCGCGCAGACTTTGATGCTGGTCGCCAAAGAGATGGGCTACGATACCTGCCCGATGGACGGTTTTGACTTCGAGAAAGTGGGTGAACTGATCAACCTGCCCGATGATTATCTGATTTCGATGTTTATCGTTGTGGGGAAAGCAGTCCGCCCTGCCAACGAACGGGCGGGGCAGCTGCCGTTCGAAGAAGTCGTGATTTACGACCGATTTGAAGAAAAATGAGCCGGTGAACCCTTATTTTGAGGGTGCTGTTTGTTAAGATGCAGTCTATTACTTTCGTTTATTTAGAAATTACTGCAGGTCATTATGAACAACCAACCGTCTTCGAATCCATTCAAACGCATTCTCAGCAGTCTTGGTCCCGCGATTATCACCGCGTCTGTGGTGCTGGGGCCGGGCAGTATTCTGTCGGCTTCGAAAATTGGCCACACCTACGGCTACCAGATGATCTGGGTGCTGGTGGTCGCCGTCATCATGATGATCGCGATGACAGCGCTCTCGGCCCGGTTGGGGATTCAACTGAAAGGGACGATTTGTGAGGAACTGGCAGAGCGCGCCGGGCGACCTATCGCTGCGGCGACGGGCATCATTCTGTTTTTGATCGCCGCCTGTTTTCAATTCAGTAACAACCTGGGAATCCTGGCAGCGGTGGAGCCGTTCATTGACGCGGAGAGCAACATCTCCATCGGCATCATTGTCGGCATGAATGCCTTCATTATCATGGCCTTGTACGGGTTCAAACATCTGTATGGTCTGATTGAAAAACTGATGAAGCTGCTGGTGGCCGTCATGATGATTGCGTTCGCCATCAATCTGTTTCAGGTCAAGCCGGACTGGGTGGCGGCAATTTCCGGTTTCATTCCTTCGATTCCTGAAGGGACCTTCGATACGATTCTGCCGAAGTGGGATGCATCGACCAAAAAAGTACAGGACTTAATGACGCCGCTGGTCGCCTTGTATGCGACCACCTTTTCTGTGGCGGGCGCTTTTTATCAATCGTATCTGGTGCGACAGAAAGGCTGGACGCGCGACAATCTGAAACAGGGGCTGATCGACTCGACGCTGGGCATCAGTGTGCTGGGGCTGATTACAATGATGGTGTTGATCACGGCTGCGAAAGTGCTGTATCAGAATCCGGATGTCACCACATTGAATTCCGTGACCGATGTGGCAAAAAGTCTGGAGCCGGCGTTTGGCAAATCGGCGATGGTGATTTTCTCGCTGGGGATTTTCGCCGGTGCTTTCAGTTCGTTTCTGGTCAACGCAATGATTGGCGGCTCGATTCTGGCCGACGGGTTCGGCTTAGGCGGTTATATCGATCAGAAGTGGCCGAAACTGTTCACCGTGCTCGCGCTATTGGTGGGTATGGGCGTCGCCATTTACACAAAGTCGATGGGCGTGAAACCGGTGGGCTTGATTATCTTCGCGCAATCGCTGACCGTGTTAGGCATCCCGATGCTGGCCATCGCCATGCTCTGGCTGGCCACCCGCGCCGACATGAAAGGCGTCAATTCCATCCCCGCCTGGATGAAAATCTTGGCGTTCATCGGCCTGATCTCTTCGGTGTTCCTGGCCCTCAGAACCGCCGTCAATCTGCTGCTGCCGTTGATCAACGGGTAGGATGAGTTTAATCACGATAATGCGAGACAGACAGAAACGTCTGGTGACGCGACAGGGGTGTTCGCTGGAACGACTCAGCTGATAATTTATTGGCTTTCCAGGGAGAGGACGATTACAATCGCGCAAGCGACGATCGCTCCATAGGAATTCCCACCGTTCTCAAACACACTGAGGCTGCTCCTGATGTTATGCACTTCATGCAGGATTGCTGTGAATCTCAAACAGAGTTTGCCCCTGTTTTTTTTCTTGATGCTGACTGCAGTGCTCCCGGCGGATGACAAACCAGTACTCAAGCCAACGGCATACAGTCTACTTTACAATGAGTGGGAAGCAGAACGCGAAGCTCTGGAAAATACTTCGACGCCCAATAACATTGAAGAGTTAAAGAAACGCAGGCAGGCTTTGCGGAAGACATACACTCGTAAGTTCCTGGAACTGGCAAAACAGCACACAGCCGATGACCAGTGGTCTGGTTGCTTTATTTGGGTGATGGCGTATGGTGAACCAGGACCCGATCTTGATGCCATGGTGGATTTGCTGCCTCGTTATGGCAACAAAGTCCATAATATGTTCCCACTCCAAATGTTTATGCCTGATATGGTCAAAATCAAATCAGACCGTATTAATCCAGCACTTGCTGAAATCATAGAAAACAGTATCTCAGAAGGATTACATGGTGCCGCACTTTATGCACTGGGGGCGCGCACTAAAAAAACGGCAGATTATCATGGTTCACAGGAAGGCTGCAGGCACGCAGAAACGTTACTACAACAAGTGGTCGATCAGTTTCCTGACGTCGCAACAAGTCGAGGTAAAACCGGTGATCTCGCCAAACAATTGCTCAAAACGCTTCGAGGGCCAGCAGCCATCGGAAAACAGGCCCCTGAAACGAAGGGGAAAGACATTGCCGGCGTTTCATTCCATCTTTCTGATCAACGAGGCAAAGTAATCGTGTTATCATTCTCCGGTCATTGGTGTGCTCCTTGTCGTGCCATGCACGGGATTGAAAAAGAGCTGCTCAAAAAATACCCGCAAGAGAAATTTGTAATCATTGAGATTAATAGTGACGAACAGAAAAATCTGAAGCAGGTTGCGGAAAAGATGAATTCAGACGGGCTCATGTGGAGGGCTGTTGTCGACAATACGCAAGGTCCCATTGCTGATCTGTGGAGTGTGACAACTTGGCCTACCTTTTATGTCATCGATCAAAAACATCAGGTTCGCCACAGGGGGACCGGCTTTATTGGCCAGGACCTTGTCCACTGGGTAGACAAACTCATCAATGAATCACAGGAATGAATTCGGTGGGCTAAGTTTGATCGGGCAAACGCTCGTGAGTCAGATCGAAACATTTCCCAGCTCAGCTCTGGCTGGTTACCCGCGCCGGATGATCTCCTCAATGCGTTTCCTGTCCGTCAGCCGCCCAGCCTGTCGTTAGATGTTCGTCGGACTGCGTCGGCGATTTCAGATGCTGCACTTGCAGATGGTCGATGTGCAGCGACGCCGATTCGACATAAAAACCCAACAGGCCGCTGCTGAAGTTCTCGTTCGCCAGTGATAACACGACGCTACCATCGATGCTCAATTCGTGATAACTGCCGAAGGAAATCAGTTTGACGTCCACATCTCTTGGATCGGCCGCGCTCCAGAAGCCATCCTGCAGCGACTGGAACTGCATCATGTTTTCGCCGGATTTTTCCGGTCCTGTTTTCCAGGAACGATACTGGGCAATGCCCTTGATCAGATCAAGCGAAATATAATATCCGTCGTGTGTGTCAGGATCGATGCGACAGAGAATGCCACACTTGCCGGCGCCCTTCATGGAAAAGCGACAGCGCATCATGAAGCAGTTAATTTCCTCATCGAACACAAAACCCTGGAAACCGGCCTGACTGATCACTTCCAGTGAGCTATTCATCAGGCAGAAGTAGGCTTCATCGCGCGCTCCCTTGAGAGTATGCAGGCAACGCGAATTGAGCGGACCGGTGACTCGATTCTCGATTCCTTCAAATGTTTTCAGATGAAGTTGCCCGTTTCGATGTCGCGCCAGTCGCTTGGGAGGGGGGAGTAAATTATTCGTCGTGCGGTCTTGCGGATCAGTGACATAAAAATTCCAGAGCAGGATGCCTTCATCGTCCTGGCAGATCCGCCCGGCGTAATTACCTTTCGCCAGTAAAACATTATCGTAATAGTTTTTCCAGGGTTGTTCCAGATCCGAGGTATGCCAGTAGCGAATCTTCGCGTCTTCGCGAAGGCTGCCGATCAGGTAGTAATCTCCGTCGATCCGGAAAAGATTAGGAACTTCAATATCGTCATACATCATCGGCGCATGCAGGGGGGGCAAGGCCCGAAACTGATTGGGCGAAATTTCTTCCATTAAGCCTACACATCCCCGCCGAATCAGCGGTCCCTCATTCATGCGTGCCGCCATCAGCAACCAGCCCTGATCTTCTTCACGGAAATAAAACGGATCGCGAAAGCTGACCCAGTTTCGTTCCGTGTCAGTAGACGATTCGTAGAATTCCGGGTCCGGCTGCAGTGGAAAGCAGCTTTCCAGGTTCTGCCTGGCTTTGATATTATTGGAGATCGATGATTTCAGTTTCGCCAATACCTCTTTCACGATCTTCGGATCAGAGCGTCCGCGCTCGTCCTGCCAGTTGATGTCTGCTTTCTCCCAGTGAAACAGATCATCGCTGCAGGCCATGCCGATCCGCTGTTTCTTTCCCTGATCACGGCGCGACACGCCGGTGTAAAACATCCGCCAGCGCCCCGGTTGATGCGGATCGGGAGTCACGTGCATCGTCCAGAGCATCAGGTCGTCCCAGCTGCCCGGATCGCCGATAAACAGTGCGTTATCGACGCGCCGCCAGTTCAAGGCATTATCACTGATTGCATGCGCAATGAAGTCATGATTAGGCAGCACCAGATGAAACAAATGATACAGACCATCGTGGTAAACAACATCAACGTCGCCGATGCTCTTTCGGCTCCAGGTAGATTCGGAAAACATATCAGGGCTTTATTTTATGAGATGCCTCAAAGGTGTCGGAGGCTTAAAGGCACCGCTTTTCAAATTTGTTCGCGATAAAACGACTCAAGGTCCTCTGCGATGAAGAAGTTGGGGCGGAATCCGTTCGTGTCATCAAGGTAAGCGAACGCGAGCCCGGATTCGTTCAGCAATTTTTGATACAGATAATCATTGAGAAATTCCATGACATGCTGCCAGGGTGTGACGTTGTCTTCCAAATCTACTGCAGGATCCGTGAGATCTTTGGCCTGCGCTGCCGTTAAATTTGCCGTGTGAATGTCTTCGGCGGCGAAAGCGAAGCCCCCTGCGCCGTCGACGAGAAAAGCGCCGTAGTTATAAAGTGCGTCCAGAAAAATACGGACAATGGGAGGCAGGTTTTCGTCTTTAATGAGATCGGTTGTCGAATATGTGGTTCCGTCTCGATCATATAAGACATCTCTCAAGCCGATGCGTTGCCCGGCGGCCAATGCGTCGGGGTCAGCAATTCCGTTCGAAAACTCGGTACTCGTCGCCGGGTAAACCCAGTTGGGAGGATGTGCCGACAGCGGCTCCGGAAAGTAACGCAGTCGGGGTATGGCGAAGATCAAGGCATGCTGAATCAGCGATTCAATACCGTCCGCCAGATCTTCCGGCAGCAGCAGGCCGCCCAGATAGGGAAGCCCCGTGGCGCGCGAACTGCCACTCGGTTCAATTGCAGGATGACGCGCGCCTACGCCGGTTGCATCAAATCGCGAGACAGAGCCTGTCGCCAGGATCTTATCCCCGACGGTCCCGCCGCCGGCTGACAAGCCGTTCGCGTCGAGCTGTGTGGTGACCTGCCAGAAGTCATACTCGGTTTTTGCCTGGACATCATAGAGGATCATTGCACCGTCCGAATCCTTGCCCTCCGGACCGCTGGGACGAAAGTTGCCATCGGGCTGGGGGACATTCAGAGCTTTGAACCCGCTTTGTTTATTTCCGGTGCGCGGAAACCACGCTGAGGGAAACGATTCGATATTATAAGGCTGCAGGTTAACCTCGCCGGTGATCACATTCCCGTTAGCGTCACGTTTCACGCGAAAGATCGGAAATGAAAAATCGTCGTGGTTGATGAAGGGAAACTGAGCATTCCCTCCGCTGCCGTTTTCGAATTTTTTTTCGTGTTTTGTGATCTTGTCCTTAAGTTCCAGATAGTCGGGGGTTCCCTCTTCGCCATTGTCGCTCATGGTTTGCAGGTCTTTCCGCTGCGCAGCGAGTCTGGCTTCACTGTATTTCTTGAAAATATCAAAGGTCACGCGCGACTGGCGTTCACCGACATCGGCGGCCTTACATGCAAGAATCGCCTGGTTCCACGGGCTTGCCGGCCCGCATTGGTTCCTAAACAGCGGTAAATCAAACTGGAACGGCCGCGGAAATTCAGGTGTTGCCATGGTTGTCTCTTCATTGTTCTGAACGGAAAGTGGACTTGGAACCGAAATGAACATACGGCTGCATTTGATCACAAATTGTTCCGAAGAGCCAATCAATTCAGGGAAAAATCATTGTCGCTGGAAGAGATTTCCAATAGAAAATAGAAATGAGGGAGTAGCACTGATGATTCGTCGAATCGACTCCATGCAGATGATCAAGCAGTGCGCCGTCAACCAGTTGGCTGTTGCAACTCGTTTTAATGTTGTCAAACAAATTTACGCATTGCTGATACTTTTATCATCAGTATCGGCAGCATACGTCACTCAGATCGAAACGTTTTCCAGTTCGGCTCTGACACTCACCACCGCTGGTTTCTGGAAAGGCTCGTAGTGGTTGATATAGACTTCGAACGGCGCAGGCACGTAATAGATGACGCCGCGCCAATTGATGATGCGGGTGCGCATCGCGGCAATCAGACAGCCACAGAACAGATAAGGCATCAGCCAGAGATAACCCAGCGTCTTGAACGGGTGGCGACGGAACCGACCGCCGCGGGACAGCACGAGCTGCTCAATACGCGAGCCCAGGCGATAGATCGAGAACGCTGCCGAACCGCCGGCAAAGGCCAGCACTCCCGTGACCAGCCCGGCTGCGAGCTGCTGTCCCTGATCCAGAAACAGCAGCCCCAGCACGATCAGGATTGTTTGGGCGAGCGCCGAAATAAATCCAAGAGCCGCAATGAAAGGGAACTGCGCGTGATAAAAACGGGCATTGACCATCTGACGCGTAATAAACCGCAGACTGGAATCGAAGGCGATCGATTCCGTATTGATCATCGTCGCTGCCGGCGCGAAGACCAGTTTGAGATGCAGTTGATCGGCAATCGCTTTCAGACCGGTATCATCCCACATCATTTTCGAGAGCGTATTTGTCAACAGTGGATCCTGAAACATAGAACGGCTCAACGCGATTGAACCTCCCCAGGCAACGTCCATCGACAGCATCTGCAATACGGCCGCCGCATTCCACGCATGCCGCACCAGCGTGCCCGCGTTGGTCGACTGTGGTGCATACCAGCGGATACCAGAGGCAATCCCGACCTCGGCATCTTGCAACGGTGCAACCAGATCGCGCAGCCAGTGACGATGGGGAACCACGTCCGCATCCAGCCAGGCCACCACTTCCACATCGGCAGTCACACTTTGAATCGCCTGAACCAGAGACGCATTCTTCAAACCGCAGCCCGTCGACTGCTGATGGCGAATACTGACCTCACAATTGGTATGAGGATGCGTACGCAGGTATTGATTCACGAAGCCCAACGCCGGATCACTGACATGGTCGACGACAATCTTGACCCGATAATCCGGATAATCCTGATTCAACAGCCCATCCAGGCAATGGACCAGAAATGGATCATTGCCTCGGAGTGGCAGGATCACTGTCGCGAGAGGCGTGTAATCGCCTACGGTCTGATGCTGTCGAATTCCGCGATACAGGCAGGCTGCACGAGCGCCCCAGTACAGATACAGAACCCCAAAGATGATCAGACAGAGTGAACAGACCGTTGCCAGCAGATACATGGGAACCACCTCAATTGATGCAGGATCGTTTGGAATACAGGCCCGTCGGCTCACAAACATCCTGTTTCAATCAACGGCATATACTGTGTATGTTCTCCATTTTAATATGTAGAATATAAGGTAACAACAAAAAAAACGAAAAGTTTGCCGATTAGGAAGACTTGTCGTGCAGACATCGGGACAGACGCTGTTTACTTCACAACCGGCAGCCGATACGCGGCCGCCTGTTCGGAATTGCGTACATACAACCGGTCGCCGATCAGCACGGGGTGATTCCAGGTTTTGCCATCCAGGGCGGAAAACCGCGCCAGCTCCTCAAGACCTGACGGATCTGCTTTGAGCAAAACGACTTCCCCCTGTTCGCTGATCACCAGCAGATGCCCGGAGTCTTTGACCAGCAGCACTTGGCCTTTCCCGTAGCGGCCCCCCTTCCACTTGCGTTTTCCGTCTTTAAGATCGAAGCAGGTGAAGATCGTTCCGTCAAAACCGTAGGCGTGCCCTTCAAAGATCACGTAGTCATTAAAGTCCGGCTTCAGGCTCGTTTCAGTCCAGACCTCCTCCGCCGTCCAGTTCCCCGCTTTGTTCGTGACATGAATCTTTTGCATCCCTTTGCCCATACCGGTCGCGATCAAAATTTCATTTTCGCCCACCAGTTGGGGCTGCAACGTACGCTGCCCTTCAAAGGGACAATCATACTTCAGCAGAACCGTACCATCGGCGGGATTCAGCAGCGTGAGTTCTTTGTTCGTCAGCATGGCAATCACAGGTTGATCGGCGATTGTCAACAGAGCGGGCGAGCTGTAAGAATGATCGCCGGCAGGGGCCGACCATTTTAAATCTCCGGTTTCGGTATCAAAGGCCAGCAGCCCTTTCTCATCCTTGCCGCCGGCATAGATGATGACGGTCTCGTCTACGACCAGAGGCGAAGAACTGAAACCCCACATCGGCGGTTCCCGATCCGCCACTTTGCGAATGTCCTGCTGCCAGACAATCTTGCCGGTCCCCGGATCCAGCCGCAGCACATGCCCGCTGGCCCCCATCACATACAGCGCGCCGTCCGCCAGCACGGGCGTCGCCCGCGGACCGGGGCCGCCCAGCGCATCAAAAAATCGGGCTTTGATTTCCTGCTTCCAGAGTTCTGATCCCGTCTCCGCATTGTAACAGACAATCAATTCTTCTTCGCCGCGCTGTTCCTGAGTAAACAACAACGGACCGGCGACCACAAACGAAGACCAGCCGGGGCCGACAGGCATCTTCCACAGCGGCGTGCCCACTTCGGGCTTCCAGTCGGCATCGAGTGAGACCCCTGTGATGACGCCGTCGCGCAACGCACCACGAAAGCCGGGCCACTCCGGTTCTGCCAGCGCGGTCTCCAGTTCCGCAGCCGTCAGGACGAGCTGATCTGCAGGAGGCGCTATTTCCCCTTTCGCCAGCATTCGCTCTTCCACGGTCGGCGTCCACCGCCAGGCCAGTCCCATCTGAAAGTCACCCCACATCCCTTCGGCACGAAGTAAAAGCGAAAAGGCAAAACCCAGCACCGAGCAGGCGACAATAATATAAGTGCGCTTCACCGAACGCAGACGGGAGACCAGCACCGCCGTGATCCCGAACAGCCCCAGCCCCATCGGCGCGGTGAGCACCATCACGCCAGGCCCTTTCATCGTCGGGTCGATCAACGCCAGCGTCGCACCCGCCGCCAGCAGAACTACGAACAGGCCAATCAGCTTTTCCTTCCACGTCGCGCGACTGGCGAGCACCCACCACACCAGAATCAGCCCTCCACACACCAGAGGCCCGAACACCGACATCATCAGCGGTAGAACGGAATCCGAGCCCAGTAGTTGCGGCATCATCCGCGTCACCACCATCCCGATCAGCAACAGAATCGGCGGCCAGATCCGCAACGGCTTTAATTCGCTGACCGCAGATGTTCCTTCACTGGCGGCAGGTTCTACGGGAGGATTCGATTCGGTTTCCGGTTGATTGGTATCAGTCATGACAAACCCTGATGGGAGAAAAGAAAACGGCCGGATTGCCCTCTACAAATCAAACCCGCAGCACATCCCGCGCGTCCCGACCTGTCTCAATTCTGTTACTGTAACGGGTCTGATTACGGTGTCAAATGCGGGAACTGTGATGTGAAGCTGCTATTTGAATGATCCATGAACTAGACGATCTGCTCTTTCTGGACTATGAGCCGGATTGACTGTCCCAATTCCACCGGTTTTTCTTTACATCCGAACCCCCAACCGGCATTATGGAGTGAGCGTCTTATGCGAATTCCTTCCTGTTCTCTGTTGTTGAAGCGAGGCGGTTATGCTGGTGAAGAAGTTGAAAGACAAACTGCTCAAAGGCGAAACCGTGTATGGATCGCTGTTTCAATATTCAGTCGTGCCGGCGATGGTCGAATCAATTCCGAAAAACTCGCTCGACTTTGTGATCGTCACACCCGAACATACCACCCTCGATCTCGCCGAGTTCCTGCCGCTGCGGTATGCGTTGAATTCCAAAGGCATTGTCTGTCTGGCCCGTACACACAGCCGCGACGCCGCTGATGTCGCGCGCGTCTGTGATACGTTTGACGGCGTCGTCGTGCCTTATGTCGAAGAATATGAACAGGCACAGGAACTGGCGGCCGCCGCCGTTTATCGACCGCTGAAAGGCATCGTGCTGGACAAGGTGCTCAAGACGGGAAAATTTGTGAATCAAAAGACTGCCGACTACATCGAAAAAAAGAACGAGAACACGCTGTTCATCCCGATGATCGAATCGGTGCCCGGCATTGAGAACCTGGAAAAGATTTGTTCGATTCCCGGCGTGCATGCGGTCTTCGTCGGTCCCGGCGACTTAACGGCCAACATGGGCATCCCCGGCGAATACGACAATCCCGAACTGATCGCCGCGATTCAGAAAGTGATCGACATCGCCAATCAACAGCATGTCGCCGCCGGCTGCTGGTTCGGCACGACGAAACAGGCCGTCCGCACGATCCGCCAGGGCGCCCGACTGGTCGTGTATGCCAACGACGGCCTGATGCTGCAGCACGCGATGCAGACCGCGTTCAGCGAACTCCGCAAGGGGTGAAGCTTGGTTTTGCTGAACACCAAGTGAGCGGAATGGCGCCAGCCACCGTTTTTGAAACAGCAACCCTAACACAAAAACGGCGGCTGGCGCCGTGCCGCTCACAGTAGGAACTGTGAAAGCATGAATGAATCATTCAGGTATTTCATTTTAGTGACACACAGCAGGCGCAATTCGAATCAGCTCGCTTCCCGCAGTAGGTACGCACAACTCATGAGCGGAATGGCGCGAGCCACCGTTTTTCAATACAGCAACCCTAATGCAAAAACGGCGGCTGGCGCCGTGCCGCTCACAATAGGAACTGTGAAATCATGAATGAACTATTCACGTATTTCATCACCTGGACCACCTATGGAACGTGGCTTCTCGGAGATCGGCGTGGATGGCGAAAGGCAAACGAAGGCAATCAATTGCCGCAACCGTTTCTTGAAAAATGGTGTCAAAACCAAATGAAGGAACAACCCGTTCGGTTGAATGAAAACCAGCGCAATAAAGTGGAAAAGGTTTGTCATCAACACGCACAAATTCGAGGCTGGCTGATCCATGCAATCAGTGTTCGCTCGAATCATGTCCATATTGTTGTTACAGCGAATGCACCACCGCAGAAAGTGCGCGATCAATTAAAGGCTTATGCCACCCGTGTCTTGCGCGAAGGCACCGACCCCGTTACCAATAGCAAAATCTGGACACGTGGTGGAGACATTGAATTTATTGATGATGTAAAGGACAATCTGGAACGAGTGATTCTTTACATCAACGAAGCACAAGACAGAAAAGGCCGGGATCAGTGTGCATCGATCCGCCTGTTCTGTTTTTGGCCCCGCATCATGAGCGGAATGGCGCCAGCCACCGTTTTTCAATATAGCAACCCTACTACAAAAACGGCGGCTGGCGCCGTGCCGCTCACAATGACAGACGATGGAATATTTGAAACTGCTGCAGTTTTTCTTTCGCGACATGTTGGCAGCGGCGCTTGATTTCAGCCCCCTTTGCGGGCAATCATCGCCGGGGTTCCGGTTTGCGATTTACCTGCCTTGGGTTATCTCGTCATCGGGGTGGGGATACCCATTGACGGGATCTATAAAAGAGCCGCGGTAAAAGCTACCATTCAAGCCTGACACCTGCTATCTTTCCCAACAGTGAATAAGGCGGTAGACAAAATTATTGATACCAGAACATGGATACGGACATGCATGAAGCAGAGTTGAACCGGCGATCGGAACTGAAATCAGCGATGCACGTTTATCTGCTGGCGCTGATCATTGGCCTGGGCGTGGGCACGCTGGGGTCGGCATTTCACTATGGTGTGGATCGCGCGATTGACGTTTACGCCCTTATTGCATCCACGTTCGCTGGTCATGAAATCATGGCGATTCTCATCGCCGCGCTGGTGGGGGCAGCAATGGTCGCCGCCTCGGCTGAACTGGTACGATACTTCGCACCCGAAACAGCGGGGAGCGGCATTCAGGAAATCGAAGGCGCGATGTCGGGACTCAGGCCGGTTCGCTGGAAAAGTGTGCTGCCCGTCAAGTTTTTCGGCGGTGTGCTGTCGATGGGAGCGGGGCTGGTCCTGGGACGAGAAGGCCCAACGATCCACCTCGGCGGCTGCATCGGACAGATCGTGGGCGAGAAAGCAAAGTGCAGCACTCATACCATCAACACACTCCTGGCTGCAGGCGCCACCGCAGGGCTGAGCGTTGCGTTCAGCGCGCCCCTGGGTGCGATTCTCTTTATGATTGAGGAAATGCGCCACCGGTTCAAATACAACTTTGTTTCTTTACATGCGGTGATTCTCGCCAGCATCACGGCGAATCTGGTGAGCGATCAGGTGTTCGGCACCCTGCCTCAACTCCCCGTTCAGCTCCAGACCTGGTTGCCGAAGTTGCCCCCGCCGGAAGAGATTCTGTTCTTCTTTCCGTTTAACCTGCTGCTGGGAGCGCTAATCGGCGTGCTCGGCGCCGGCTTCAATACGACGTTACTGAAATGCCTCCGCTTTTCCGACCGGTTGAGTCGACGTACGATGTTGATCATTGCCACATCCGTCGGCGCTGTTGTCGGAGCACTGATGGTGGTGGCACCCGATTTCGTAGGCGGCGGTGAGAAACTGGTCGCGGAATTATTTTCCGGGTCTCCCCTGTTTGGTGTGCTGGTGGCGCTGCTCGTCGTTCGCGCAGTCATGACATTTTTGAGCTATTCGATGGGCGTTCCCGGCGGCATTTTTGCCCCGATGCTGGCGCTGGGCGCATTGATCGGCATGAGTTTCGGCTACCTGGCTCAAGAGGCCGTGCCTCACGTCGATATGCACGCCGGCGCGTTTGCCATCGCCGCCATGGGGGCCCTGTTCGCAGCGACAGTGCGGGCACCGATGACGGGCATCGTACTGGTGGCGGAGATGACCGCGAGCTTCGAACTGCTGCCGGCCATGATTGTCACCTGTATGACCGCGAGTATCGTCGCCCAGTCACTCGGCAGCAAACCGGTTTACGATCTGCTGCTGGAGCGGACACTCGAACGAGAAGAAATCTCCGCGAATTGACGTGGTTTTTCTTTCAATACAGTGAAGATTCACAATCCTGTTGAGCGGCACGGCGCGCCGCCATTGGGCGTGTCGTGACTGATTTCGTTTAACGGTGGCTCGCGTCCTTCCGCTCAGATATAATGTCTGGCAACAGATTCGATTCAGGAATACCAAAGGTGAGCCATGCGTCACGGTTCGAATTTAAATCCGCCCAACCGGTTTGAGACGACCTACTCGGAGCCGGACCTGGAACATCTCGAATGGGATGTCGAATATCGGGAGCAGCCGCGACGGATTGAGTACATCGACGACCGTTCGAAATCGATTGTGACCGAAAACAATTCGCCCGACCTCAACTTTCGCTATAGCCTGAATCCCTATCGAGGCTGCGCGCATGGCTGCAGTTACTGTTATGCCCGGCCGTACCATGAATACCTGGGCTACAACGCGGGCCTCGATTTTGAAACGAAAATCATGGTCAAGCACGACGCGCCCAAACTGTTGCGTGACTTTCTGAGCCAGAGCGACTGGATACCGGAATTGATCGCGTTTTCCGGAATCACCGACTGCTATCAACCGGCCGAGCGCGAGTTCAAGCTGACGCGACAATGTCTGACGGTCGCATCCGAAGCGCATCAGCCGGTGGGGATCGTCACCAAAAATGCGCTGGTGGTGCGGGATCTGGATCTGCTGGCATCGATGGCCGAGCGCTCGCTGGTACACGTGAGTGTCTCCATCACAACCCTCGATGCGCATCTGGCACGCGAGATGGAACCCCGCACCAGCATCCCGGCGGCCCGGTTGCGGGCGATTCGCGAACTCTCTGCCGCGGGAGTGCCGACGAAGGTGATGGTCTCTCCCATCATTCCCGGCTTGAACGATCATGAAATCCCCGAGATTCTGCAGGCAGCAAAAGAGGCGGGCGCCATGTCGGCCAGTTATATTCTGCTGCGTCTGCCTTTGACGGTGGAGCCGGTGTTTCTGGAATGGCTGGAACGGACGCAACCCTTGCGGAAGGAACGCGTGCTGAGCCGTATCCGACAGACGCGTGAGGGCAAGTTGAACAACTCCGAGTTCGGCAGTCGCCAACGGGGTACGGGTGAAATCGCCGCGCAGATTGGCAGGCTGTTTCAAGTCTTCTGTCGCAAACACGGACTGGACCAGCGGTTACCGGCTTTGAATTATGAACAGTTCAAACCGCCGACAACCGGCAAAGGGCAGCAGTGGCTGTTTTAATGGAACCGATTTTGAGAACCGGAACATGAAATGACTCAACCCGAACCAAATCAGAGACGCGTGAGGCGCTTTCGCTGGGTATGGCGGTCGATTCTGGGCATAGTTTTGCTGGGCCTGACTGTGTTTATTATGTCAGCGGCGAAACACACGCAGGCGATTCAAGAATTACAGGCGAATCATTCAATCTCTGTGTCAACTGAGCCTGGTGTGTTGCTGGATGTTTTGCCCTGGTCCTGGCAGCGCTGGCTTACGGACAAGCTGGGAAAAGAAAGACTGCTTCCCTTGCAGGTCGTGACCGCAATCCGCATACAGTCTGTCCCTTTCTACGGGGAAAATGGTGACCTCTCTGCTGTCACCGACATCAGTAAAATTAACTTCGCCCGCATTGGAGAATTGAAACATCTGATAAAACTCGATCTCAGTAATAACCGGGTGACTGATGCCGAATTGTTTCATCTGAAAGGGCTCACAAACCTGGAAATACTGGAACTTTCCTCTACACAGGTAAGCGATGCCGGGCTCGTTCATTTGAAAGACCTGACAAAACTGCAAGCATTGACCCTTGCGGACACCCAGGTCAGTGATGCGGGACTGGCGCATCTGCAAGGCCTGTCCGATTTATATCAACTGGATCTTTCCGGCACGCAAGTTACCGATCATGGTTTGCAGTATCTGAAAAGGCTGAAGAAGTTAGACTGGTTGCATCTCGCAGGTACTCGGGTGGGGGATACCGGCTTGAGCCATCTGAAAGAACTCGTTCAGTTGGCGGACGTAAATCTTTCCGGTACTGCGGTCAGCGATGCCGGTCTGATTCACTTGAAAGAATTCACCGCTCTCCAGTGGGTGGATCTGAGCGATACTCGGGTGGGAGATGAAGGATTAATTCATTTGCAGGTTCACCCCCAGCTCGAAGATCTATTTATGAACGATACGCGGGTGAGTGATACCGGGCTGGCTCATCTGGAAAATTTAGTGAATCTGACTACATTGAGTCTCAACAACACAAGCATTACTGATTCCGGACTGAACCACTTGCAGGGATTGACCAATTTGCTCGTACTTGGAATCGAGAATACAAATACGAGCGACGCAGGATTACTTCCTCTGCAAAGCCTTAAGAAATTGTGTACGATTAACAGAAATGGAACACAAATCACACAAGCCGGCTTTGCTCGACTTCAGGAATTTTTACCCGACCTGACTGATGAGATAAGATTTTTTTAATGCCTGGTTCTGGCTGTACTGGAACGGAAGTATGTCCCTGATGGTGAATGCCGTCGTATATCACCGTCGGGGCAAAATTGAGAGCCAACAGGGTGAGAGAACTGAATCATTCATGACCGAAATGAAAACATGCACAAAATGTGGAGAGACAAAAGCGACATCGCATTTTAATGGCAGCGCTGCGAGTCCGGATGGGATTGCGGCCCGCTGTCGGGCGTGTGTGAATGCGGCGCGGAGGGCCGTTACGAAACGACGAAAAGACAAACCGGACTCATTCCGGGCACGGCTCATTGCAGCGACGAAAAAGGGTGATTCGGCGGTCGTGCGGAAGTTTCTGCCAAAGTTGTCCACGCAGCAGTTGAATGCCCTGCTGGCACTGGCCATCGAATCGCATGGTCCACGTAAAGAAGCGCGGCTGCTGGAGGTCTGCGACTTGCTGCTTACTTCGGGAGCGGAGCCAGACGCCTGTTGTGAGTATGGCCCCCTGCTCTGCCTGGCTGCGACAAAGAACACTCGTGCTTATGTTGAAAAGCTCAGAGAGTATGATGCAAGAGCAGATATTTTCACTACGGCTGCGACCGGGGATGTCGCGGGGGAGCGCCGTTGCTTACGCCGCAACCCATCGCTGGCGGGAAAAGTGGATGAGGTCGGTAAAACGCCACTGCATTACTGTGCTGGTTCGCGGCTCTGGATTGACGACGCTGAGACACGGGATAACCTGGTCGCCATCGCTGAACTGCTACTTGAGGCGGGAGCGGAAGTCGACGCTGAATATCCTTATCCACTGCGCAGTACGCCTTTCGCTGTGGTCGCGACCGTTGGGGGAAATGTGGAACTGGCGGAACTCCTGCTCGCCCGTGGAGCCGATCCCGGTGATGCGCGGCTGCTGTTTGATGTGTTGCGATCCATGCAGCGGCAAGACGACGAGTTCTCCCGGATCGGCGATTTACTGCTTGCGAACGGGATCAGTGTGAACGACGATTATGTGGAAGGTTTAAATCTGCTGCAGGGTCAGGCACGGCACGAGGATGTGCAGGCAACCGCGTGGCTGTTGTCCCGCGGCGCTGATGTGCATGCCCGCATTTCTGATGGCCGGACTGCACTGCACCTTGCTGCCGACCGAAATAATGGCGTGAAGGTGATTGAATTACTCCTGCAGCAGGGGGCCGAACTGAATGCCAGAGATGACCTGGGATTGACGCCGCTGTTCTACGCCCGCCAGAGCGAGAACTTGCGAATCGCTGAATTTCTTCAAGAACAGGGAGGTTGTGTTTGAGGTGGGAGTGAACTCAGCAAGTTCTCTCTGAATGTATCTTGCTCGCTGTGCTCGGCTGAAATTTCATGTGGGCTTAGCCTGTTTGTTTTTTGTGAAACCGTGATTTAAGTCCTGTATTTGTAGCGTTTATTCACTGTCGGGCAAGCCGACAGTGGCACGCGGCGAAATCAAATGAACGAACCGCCTGTTCTATTGAGTGAAATTCAGAGAAACAACGTCGAAACGGTTTGTCATGAACACGCATAAATCCGTGGCTGGGTCATCCACGCGATCAGTATTCGCTCGAACCATATTCATGTCGCTGTCATTGCGTATACAGCACCGAATAAAGTTCGCGATCAATTCAAGGCCAATGCCCGTGTGTATTACGCCAAGATCCCGATCCTGTTACAAATACCAAGGTCTGGACGCGTGGCGGAGACACTGAGTTTATTGATGACGTAGAGGACAATCTGGAACGCGTTGTTTTCTATATCAACGAAGCACAAGAACGAAAAGGCCGTGATCAATGAAAGTATTTCCGATTTATTGGTGGCTTGATCACAAAATTCTGAGCGGAATGGCGCCAGGTCGTGTTTCTGAATTTGAATTGTCCTTATCAATGTGGAGGAACCGGGGCTAATGCCGTGCGGCTAATCAGTCATTCCGGCTATCAAAGTACCTGAAAACAAGATCAGCCGCACGGCGTTAGCCGCGGTTAAAACCGACCTGGGTTAGGTTGCGGTCTTGGGAATCACATTCAAAACCAATAAATAAACACTACCTGGCCACCGTTTTACAAACAGCAACCAGAACATAAAAACGGCGGCTAGCACCGAGCCGCTCACTTTTGATTGTGGAGTCGAATCATAATGCGTCGTATTCAACTTGCAGCTCTGCTTCTGCTTATTAGTTTCTTCCTGCCGATTCCGCAGGCTGATGCCGAGATCACTCTTGTTCCATTCGGTAAAGAGACCGAGTGGAAGTATCAGGATGATGGCAAGGTATTACCGCCTGATTGGGTGCAGCCTGCTTTTGAGGATGCAAAGTGGCCTACAGGACCGGCGCCTCTTGGATATGGCGATCCTGGTTTAAATACAACCGTCCGCTTTGGAGATGATCCGCAGAAAAAACAGATCACGACTTACTTTCGGCACACCTTTCAAATTGAAGATGCCACTAAGCTAAAGAAGCTCGTGTTGTTGATTCGCAGTGACGATGCGAGTGTTGTCTATCTGAATGGGAAAGAAATCATTCGCAACAATCTTCCGGCCGGCCAGGTGACGGCTGAGACGACCGCAATCGAAGCGCTTGGCAGAGTTGTGCAACGGATCTATCAACGTTTTACTGTGAGTGCAGTCAATTTGGTTTCCGGGACGAATGTGATCGCAGTGGAAGTGCATCAGGGGAGTCCACGGGATACGGATCTCTTTCTGGATCTGGTATTACGTGGCTATCAAGACGAAATAGAGTTGCGGCCGACTTTGACTCCCAAAGCGAAACCGGTCACCGTTGCTTATTACAGCCAACATTACGTCGCCCCGAAATTAAAAATCGTGGACGGTTATTTTGACGGCGGCCAAGGCATGCAATTCGATGCAGAGGGGCACGCTCGATCCAGGCAAGAATTGCTGATCGTGGACCGTAGCCGAGATGAGACGCTCAGAAAACATCTGGAATTTGCAGGGTCTGATGAAATCAAGGCACTGGAGCCATACGAGCGGGCGTCTCGCCTGTCAAAGTATATCGACCAGAATATGACGCTTGAGAAAAATGATTTCTTCACGCAGAAGGCCGTCTTCCTGATGGAAAGGGAGTATGGCAACGAAGGGGTATTGATCGGCGATGTTTCTCGCATCTGTGGTGCCGGGGTGAGTCGCCATCGCGCGCTGCTCTTCAAAATTCTGGCGGACGAAGCAGGACTCGATGTGGCGCTGGTACGTGGGCTTTATGGTGATGCACAGCACTATAAGGGGTGTGCCTGGAACGAACTACATCTGAAAGATGGCAGACGTATCTTGATCGATGTCATGCAACGGCACTTCGAACTGCTCACTCCCGAAGGGAGTGAAGTCAGTCGTCGTTATCTTACGGTCGACATTAAGCCCTGGTACGGCAAACAGGAACCGAGTGAATAGAAACCTTAATCGCGGCCCCTGAACGAGGACCGCGATTTTCGTTGAGGTGAAAGAGATTGGTTCTCTTACTGTTGGTCGAGTATCTCTTTGAGTTCGCCCATCATTTCCTGGGAGCGGGTATTAACGGTGTGCATGGCACGATCGACTTTGGATTGTGCCAGTTCCGGTTTGGTGTCGATTTTTAAGAGCGCTGCTGTGAATTGTGACGCGGGGTCGGCGTCGATGTCGAACAGCCATTCGGAGAGGCCGATATCGCGGAACATCCAGCGTTTGAGGCCGTGACGCGGGCTGGCGAGGTGCATTGTGGGGGTGCCGGCTGCCAGAGCGATGATGCAGGAGTGTGGTTCCATCGAGACGACGGCGATGGCCTGCGCGTAAACCGAGGCGGCTTCGTCGACGTTCCAGAAGGGATCGCGGTTCACGACAAACGGCTGTACGTCTGCGGGCAGTTTGTCGAGGATCATGGTTTTGGCGTGGATGATTTCTTTATCGACTTCAGGAGCCAGCAGGACTTTCTTGCCGGTTTTGCGGACCCAGTCGGTGATGACTTCGCGGAGTTTCTTTGTCCAGAGTTCATTCTGTGCGAGGTCTTCTTTGCTGGGGTTGGCGGGGTTCATCGACGTGCTTTTTTTCGCGCCGATTTTAGGCGTGTTGCTGCGGAGCGTGACGGTGATGAATTCTTTGGATTTCAGGTCGTGAGCTTTGAGGTAAGCGTCGGCTTTGGCGTCGTCGCGGACGTCGATGCCGAAACAGCCGTCGGGACCGAAAGCAAGCGACGGCGAAGTGACGCCGATCTTACGCAGGTAGTAGAACGATTCGACATCGCGGGTGTAGATGGCTGCGGCGCGGGAGAGCAGCTCGCTCAGTTTTGCTTCGTCTTCCGGCGCGAAACCGTCGAAGGACTGACCGTACAGGCATAACGGTTTGTTCGTGACCGTGCAGGCTTCGATGATGTAGATTGGCGGCGGCCAGAACTGGTTGAAGTGCATGCCGCTGTTGTAGAGGAACAGATCGCTTTCATCGAAGGCTTTCTGGAATTCGGGGTTGTCGGCTTTGCCGCGTGCGTTGAGTTTGCCTCGCACGATCTGCACGTTGGGAAAACGCTTCTGGAGCATGGCGGTGATTTCGTCAGTCGTTTTATGCAGCCAGAGAATGACTTTGACGTCGGGCAGATACGTTTCGAGATAACGGAGTGTGCCGGGCGTGTGTCCGATGTCGCCGATGTTGACCGTTTGCCAGCCGGAACGCATCAGAATAGTTTTCTGCCTTGGTTCTGCGGCCTGTGCTGTGGTGAGTGAGAGCAGCGGCAGGAGTGTGAGCAGAGCGAGAAAAAAACGACGATTGAGATTACAGATGTGGGGCACGGGTGAAGTTCCTCTGGGCGGGCGATTTTGAAAACAGAATTCTGATTTTATCAACGCGACTGATGTCTTTATCTTAGCCGGGGGTGAGGGGAGAGAAAATTCCATTTGAATTATTTAAGTTTGTTTTTCAGGAGATTTGGACGATCCTCAGCGCAACATGTTCATCTCGGGCGGCCGTGTCATATGAGATAGAATACGGCTGTTTTTTGTGTGGAGAAATTTTATTGAAACTACATGAGCCGGGGGATGCGTATGCTGCATGTTACGTTGCTGTTTTTGACTTTCGTCCGTTCCACTGAGGCCGCCAGCCGGTGTGAATCAGTGATGCGGGGTGCGGGACTAAAAGTGAACCAATTTGTTGCCTGCAGTGCGTCTGTGGTGTTCAACTATGGTTCCGAAGCGCGACATAAAGAGGTGAACAATGTGAAGCGGTATGAGCCAGCGTTTGTAAAAAGTGGTTTTTCCAAGTGAGTTTGATCGTGCGAATACGGACAGAGAGGGATGTGTTCATCGGGAAAAATAGATTTCACGCGCGCGACGCATAAAACGCATATTCGCGATCGGTGGCTTGAAGTCAAGTTCAAAATAAACAGCAGAAACACAGAGGTTTGATAACCAGAGAACCGTCAGGAAAAAATCAACTGCATACAAAATCAAGAAGAGGAGGAGATCGTGACGACGTGATCAATCGAGACCATATTTTTTCAGTTTGCTGTAATAGGTGCTGCGGGGCATGCCTAGCATGCGGGCCGCCTGTGCTTTGTTGCCCGCGCATTCGGCGAGTGCCATTTGTAACTGTTCGGGTTCTGAAAGTTGCTGATCGAAATTATTCTGACTGCCGGGGAAGGTGATGACTTCGATATCGGATAAAGGGAGCCGACGTACTTTTTCGGAACCGGAGGGTTTGGTTTCGATCACGCGGGTGGGGAGTCGTTTTTTTCCTTCGGTCAGATCGGCAGGCAGGTCTTTGAGCGTGATGACTTCTTCCTCTGCAAGAACGACGGCACGCTCGATGACATTTTCCAGCTGCCGAATATTTCCGGGCCAGGGAGCGCGTTCGAGAACTTCGATGGCATCGGGGTCGATATGCGTGATGCGTTTACTGAGCCGCTTTGCGGTTCGATTGAGGAAGAAGAATGCTAATTCAAAAATATCTTCGCGACGTTCGCGCAATGGGGGGAGGGTGATGCTGATGACGTTCAGGCGATAATACAAATCTTCACGAAACAGGCCGTCGGTAATCCGTTGTTCCAGGTTCTGGTGAGTGGCTGTAATCAGGCGGACGTCGACGTGCAGCGTTTGCGAGCCGCCAACCCGTTCGAACGCACGTTCCTGCAGGACCCGCAGCAGTTTGACCTGAGTGTCGAGAGAAATATCGCCGATTTCATCGAGAAACAACGTGCCTCCGTTGGCCATTTCAAAGCGACCGATTCGATCTTCATGCGCGCCGGTGTAAGCGCCTTTCACATGGCCGAACAGTTCGCTTTCGAGCAGACTGGGAGACAGAGCGGCACAGTTGACGCGAACCAGCGGTTTTTCACGGCGATCACTATTTTCATGAACGGCTTGTGCAAGGAGTTCCTTACCTGTTCCGCTTTCACCCCGGATGAAAACCGTGGATTCGGAGTTAGCCACTTTGCGGACGGTTTCCATTACCAGGCGAATGGCGGGACTGTTGCCTTTGATCAGGCCCCGCTGGAGTTCGTGTGGAGCCGCCCGCTCGGAAATTTCCTGAGAGTTGGTCAGCTCGGCCTGCAGGATGGAGACGAGTCGGCGTTGATCATCGATCTTTTCGACTTTGATTCGCATTTCTTCATTAAGACGTCTGAGGTCCTGATGAATTTTCGTGCTGTGCAGAGCGATGCTGGTGATCTGGCCCATGGCGTTTAAGAAAGTAAGATCTTCCGCAGAATAGGGACTGCCCGATGATCGTTGTCCCAAAGCAACAAAGCCGGCAAATTCGCCATCCAGTTCCAGGTTGTAGATGAAGTCAAAGCTCAACTGTCGCAGCAGGTGTTGTGCGGGAGAGACTTCTTTCAAGAGGCCGGTTGCGATGCGTTGAAAAGCGAGTTCCCCTTCCAGAACTTCCAGTAATTCGGGACTGCAGGGGACCGTTGACGGCGCGTTTTCGATTTGAAATCCGGTCAGTAATTCAAACTGATTACGGTCTGGATTGAGCAGATAAATGGCGGCGCTTTTGACCTGGAGCACCTCGCGACAGGAGGTTAACATACGGTCGGCGATGGAGCGTTGATCGCCTAATCGTCCCACGGCCCGGTTCATACGTTTTAATGCTTTATCGAGCTGGTATTTCTGACGGAAGAACCGCCGGTCGATCAGACGTTGAATTCGATCGCGGGACCAGAGCAGGAGCGAAATGGCAAACAGCATCACCAGAAAAACCGAGACCGCCTGATTAGAGCTGGGAGCCCGGTTTAATTGGGTGCCAACCAGTGAACCGAGCGAAATGACCGTGGCGTAAACAATGGAAATGCCGGCACTCACTACATAAAACAGCATGCCGCGACTGATGATCTGTTCGATCAGCATGAGCCGATAACGAATGATTCCGACGACAAAAGCGACCATAAAAGAAACGCTGGCCAGGAACATCGGAATGCCCGCGCCACCGAGGGCAAACTGGGTTCGGTCGAATTCTGCCAGATACAGGGAATAACCGACGGGGATTGTTGAGATCAGGCCGGCAAGTGCGATCCATTTCAGCTGGTTTCGTTCGTAGGCATTTTGACTTTTAAAATAGCCGTAAAAGAGAGCTGCCAGTGTTGCGAGGTAATAAAGCCCGGCGACACTGATATAGGTATAAACGGCCCAGCGCAAAACATAAACGGCTCTGATGACCTGTTGCGGATGTTCGATACTGGAAGTCCAACGCAGGTAAGTCAGGCAGCCGAGAATCAGGATAGTCGTCGTTACAGGAATTGAATAGACAACACGGAGTAAACCGACGGGATATTGTGCCAGCCAGGGAACGACGCGAGGGTAAGTGATAAAAAAGTGAAGTGTGATGGCAGGGATTAAAATTGCTGCCACGACGAAGGGAGTATTGAGCAGCAGAGTTCCCGCGATAATCCACCAGTTGTATCCGCCGATAAAAGCGACGAGCGTGATGGTTCCCATGATAAAGAAGATGCGCGTTGTGCGATCGAAGGGTCGCATCCAGTACGCAAACGCACCAATCGCCAGAATGACGAGTTCCAGCGAAAACCAGAGCAGCGAAATGGCCACATCTCCTGAGGGGATTGACTGGATTTCAATCCAGGCGGATCGGGGCGATTTTGTTTCATCGCTGACACTCAAGAATTCGATTTTGATAAATCGACCGCTGTTCTGGATTTCGACGATATTGGGAACGGGCAGTTCCGTGGGATCCGAATTGGGTTGTAACTGGCTACCGGGAGGCAGTTTGTCGTCTCTCAGTTTGCTGAGCACGCGTGAGAAATCGAGGAATGTACGGATCGGATAATCGCCGATTTTGGTGAGGATATCTCTGGGTTTCGGGGCAGGTGCAGAGCCTGTTTTAACGATGCCCGGGGTCGCTTTAATTTCGATTCCGGCGGGAATCGATTCTCCTGGTTTTGCTTCCACGCTGTCCAGCATGGCGCGCAGCCGTAAATCAGGGCTGGTGGTCACGAAACCTAAAACAATGACGCTATAAACGATCGCCAGAGTACCGCAGCTAAATAATACAACCCGTTCCAGAATCCCCTGTTTTTTCATGAAATGTATTCCAGAAACGTGGCACGCTTCAAGTGAGATCAATGTCGCTTTATGTGTCGAACGTGCAAAGCAGCGCCGAAAAGTCGGCGCTGACTAGTGTCGAGATTCTTAATAGAGCATTTCGGCGCCGAGATTACAAGCAAAAGTGTCGAAATGAGACAAATTACAAATAGAAAACCAGTAAAATGCGCTGAAAAGGGGCTTAGTAAAGTCCCCATTTTGAAATTCGGGATGAATTATGAAACTATTTTGTATAAGACTGAAGTATTACAGCGATTGGCACGGGCCATGCTCTCTATCTATTACAGAAAGTGACTCAACGATCAGGAAACGGAGTTTTCTGGTTCTTAGGAATCCCTGATTGAAATCACTTTCTGAACCCAGCCTGGCCCTTAAGAAGGAATCTGGTTTGGACGGACATTATCCAGAAGGTCCCCCTGATTTGCGTGTTCTGACCCAGCCCGCCTTTCAGTTTCTGTGAAGTGCATAAAATACTATTTCCGTCTACAATTCACCGCCTTCTTAAGGGCTTTCTCTATGCGCCGAGCGGAATGCTGTCCTGCGATGATTCGAATCGGCCGACAGTGAAATGCATGCAAGTCGACCGCGAATCGCTCTTCCGAATGTCCGCGTCTGCCCTGCTCCCAGTGGGAGATTTGAGAGGCGATGCTCGACGCTTATTTGATCTGGCCATAAAACAGATTTGTATCGTAGTCGAATGAGACGGTTCCATCTGTCTGGTGCTCTTCAAAGATTTCCTGCAGGCGTGAGAGTATCTGCTCATAACCTGGCTGTCCTGAGTTGGGGCAATAGGAGGAAGAAAGGAGCCGTCCGATGAGGGCAAAAAAATCAAATGTCTGGCTGTTCGGAAAAGTGTGGCTCAAAACTGGATGCGGCGCGAAAAACCGGTCGAAGTCGGCTTGCGAAAGATTCGTATGGTTGACTTCCTGGTAATCGGTGGCGAATTCGAGCAGCATTTTTTCGTAGTCGATCAGGAACGGAGTCGAGTCCACTTTTCGCTCGTTCCAGATCAGCACGACCCAGCCTTCTGGTTTGAGAATGCGCTGAAATTCCCGTTTAGCCTGATCGGGGTCAAACCAATGGAATGCCTGGCCGGCGATGATGAAATCGAACAGGTTACCCGGTAAGTGAGTTTCTTCCGCGGTGGCGGCGACGCTGTGAAACTGTGGGTAGTCTTTTAAAAAGTTCTCGGCTGCTGTCCGCATTTCTGTATTGGGCTCCACGCCATAAACGGTATTGTGATTTTCGAGGAACAGTCGAGTTGAGATTCCGGTGCCCGAGCCGATATCTGCAATTAGTGAATCGGCGGTGAAGTCGCATTCTGCTTCCAGTACATCCAATACCCGGGTGGGGTAACCAGGTCGGTATTTGATGTAATTTTCGACGCGATCGGAGAAGCGGGAGGTTGGATTCTGCATCACTTTACCTTATGTATCGAGAGAAAATCTTTAAGAGCTGTCGCGCAGCATCGAGTTCATTTCTGGCGATTCTATCTTGTCAGACCGGAAATCAGTTACTGATGGCGCGTACTTTTTTAATTTCCGTCGGTTCTTTATCGAAGGCCCAGTAGTTCACGCCGAGATGATTTTTTGAAAGGAGCCAATTTCTGTCGGCGGCGGATGTATCCTGCTTGATCAATGCGAAGAGATCGCTCAAAACGGCGCGGTTGCTGCCGTAATAAGAGTGGCTCATGAAGCTGGTGTCGACGGCGGAAACGTCAATGGTTTCAATGCCTTCCATGATGAGCGGTTCACGGGAATCCCCTGCCCTGCGTTCCTGATTGACTGCCTTCGACGCAACCAGTGCCACATCGCCGGAACCTGAATAGAGGGTCACTCGATTTGACTGGGCGATAATGGCCGGGGCGAGTTTCTTAAATTCGGAAACTCCCACATCGGGTGCGGCGAGCACTACGTTTTGAAATGGCTTCGTTTTTGCGTACTGATCCGGCAACCGATTCATGGCGCGCATCACGACACGGTTGCCCATGCTGTGGACCATGATATTGATTTTTGTGCCTTTCGGAACGGAGTTGACCAATGATTCCAGGAAACGAGCCATCGGTTCGACGCTCGCATTGGCAACTTCTCCGTCCAGAAGATATTTTTCTATCCCTCCCTGCGAAGGCCAGCTATAACAAATGACGGCGCCGTTGAAGGGGAGTTCATTCGCGATTTGCGCTGCGCGCGTGACGGCACTCGGGAAGTTGACATTAAATCCATGGACGAACACAAGGATGTCTTTTTGTGGCGAATGATCCAGCATTGTATTCAAATCATCAAAAAACAGGTTGTCTGCTACTGGTGTCAGCGAGTTGATTTCGACCTGCCCTTCCGGATCAGGCGCACCCTGCCAGATTGTCTGAATGACTTTCGATTTTAGATCGCTGTGGTTTTTACGTGAGATGCGGACCTGTCCCGTGCCGTAAGCCAGCGTATCCCCGAATTCGTTCGCGTAGCCGATTTCTCCCGCGGCATTTTTCTCCTGTGATCGGTTTGTCGCATACAGAATTTTCCACTTTGTAAATTCAGCGGACTGCTCAGCGGCGACGGGATCTTTGAGAGAATCGGCATAAGTGGCTACCAGTTGCTGGGACAGTGCACCGGTTACTTTTCCCGTGTAGATCAAATCCATTTTGGACTTCATCGTCTGACAGGAGAAGCATAAGCATGCGCAAAGACAGAGCAACGCCATCAGGCGTATGGGGGCAGGTTTCATTTCGGAGGTCTCCGAAGGGATAGGAGGGGTTGAGAGAGGCGGGAAGGGTAGCGTTTTTTCGGAAGCGTGTGAACCCCAATAAAATGTGGTCAATTGATCAGGATTTGTTTGCGGAGAGCTCAGGCGGGATTTGGCTGATTCGCCAGGGCCAGCGCGAGATTAATCCCATTAAACAGGGCGTGTGTGATGACATTCGCCGCATAACTGCGTCGGTAATAAAAGAGAGTTCCCAGTATCAAAGCCAGTGGAAACAGCGGGAGACAATCGGGAAATCCATGCACGATGCTGAAGATCAGAGAACTGGTCAGAATTGCTGCGAGGGGAGGCAGGAGATCTTCGAGCCAGCTTTGGAAGATGACACGATAGATCAGCTCCTCAAATAAGGGCGCCACGACGACGGCAGAAATAAAAATCCAGGTGATGGTGGAAAACTGAGGGTGTGCTTTCAGCAGGAGAAACAGGGGGTGCATCACTTCTTCTGTGCGAAATGACTGTGTGAGCAGGAGGAGGGCCATCACGGGGAGTATCGCCAGGAGAAAACCAACGGCGCCATCGCGAAGCTGACCGGTTTTGTCGTTCAGGCGAAACCCCAGTTTCGGCAGGGGATTCTGGTTCAGTAATGTCAGGATGAGGATTAATACTATCCCAAACGACAACGTGATCACACAGGATGCAATCACCGCATTCAGCGAGATGACAGTGGCAGGGACTGTCGTCTGCTGCCACTGCATCCATTCTTTTGTTACGGATGTCATCAGTTGATGGGAGATCCAGAGGATCGTCAGGAAAACCGGCAAGGATGTATCCAGCTGGCAGCGATCCGTGTTGAACTGAAAAACGGGGGCACAGTTTTTGGCCTGGAAGAGTAAGAACCAGTAGCGCATGCTCAGCAAGGTCAGCAGCAGAAGCAAGAGGTGCAGAGACGTAGGAACCAACCTGAGAAACCTTCATTTCAATCAATTTAATGGGTGATCGACAGATAAAAGACCATCGTCGTGACCGGAAACCGGAAATACAAGTCGAATCCGCAATGGAATTGCTCACTCTGTGGTACTTCGTGTCTCTGATAGTTATGCTACGGGGAATTAAATTGCGTTTTTTTAAACTCAAATAAGGTACGAAATCAGAGTCGTGGGAAATATTCTCGAAGAAATCATCGCCTTTAAACAGACGGAAGTCAGCGAGGCAAAGGGAAAGCGATCTTTTGAGGAACTGGCTGAACAATTGGCCGCTGCACCACCCGTGCGCGATTTTGTGGATTCCTTGAGAACGCATGCTCCCGTGGGCATGATCGCTGAAGTCAAAAAGGCGTCCCCTTCTGCGGGCGTGATCCGCGAAGACTTTCATCCGGTCGAAATTGCACAGATTTATGCAGCGTCCGGCGCGGCCTGTCTCAGTGTGCTGACCGACGAGCATTTTTTTCAGGGGCATCTCAGTTATTTGAAGGAGGTCCGTCAGGCCGTCTCGATTCCGGTTTTGAGAAAAGATTTCATCATCGATCGCTACCAGATTCTGGAAGCGCGTGTGACAGGCGCGGACTGCATCCTCCTGATCGCCGAATGTCTGGATGAGAGTCAGCTGGAAGACTTGTATGTTTACGCGCTGGAACTGGGCATGTCGGCGCTCGTGGAAATCTATGAGCCGAATAATCTGGAACGCGTATTAAAGTTATCCCCTCCCATGCTGGGAATTAATAATCGTAATCTGAAGACGTTTGTGACCACGCTCGATCATTCGATTCAATTAAGTTCGCAAATTCCCGAGGATTGCATACTCATCAGTGAGAGCGGAATTCGAAATCGGCAGGATGTCCTCCGACTTCAGAATGCGGGCGTGGGAGGCATCCTGGTGGGAGAAACACTCATGCGTGCTCCGGATATTGGGGAAAAAGTGAGAGAATTACTGGGGATTCGTGTCTAAACCAATCTCTATATGTCTATCTATACTATTTAAACCTGTCAGCAGAGAAGGATCAGCGATGTCAGATACGGAACAGCAAGTGGAACACGTGATGGTCGTTCCGACGCTTCTTTTTCACGAAGTAGGTTATTTTCAAGGGTTTAATGATCAGGTGGAGCCGTATCTGAAGACCCTGTTTGATCCCAACTATATCAGTTTCCGGCCTCGGGATACGGTTGAAGAAGATCCCAGTTTCAAACAATTGATACCGTATTGCATCTTTCGCCACGAAGGAAAGATCTTTTATTACACGCGCGGATCTAAAGGGGGCGAACAACGGTTGCACAGCAAGCGTTCGATTGGAATCGGCGGGCATATTTCTCTGGAAGATGAGGGGAAAGCCGGTTCCACGTACCGGGAGGGGATGCAACGCGAGATTAATGAAGAAGTTGTGATGGAAACTAAGTATACAGAACAGTGTGCAGGATTGATAAATGACGATGAAACCGAGGTTGGAAAGGTCCACTTGGGAATAGTTCACATATTTGACCTGGAGTTGCCCAAAGTTCTACCCCGTGAAGAGTCGATCATAGAGACAGGGTTTGACTCACCGGAAAAATTGTTACAAGAGTTAGATCAGTTTGAAACATGGTCTCAAATCTGCCTGAAAGGGTTATTTGAGCTATCTTGACTCAACTCGGCAAAAACTGCCGCTGGAATCTGTGAATCTGACAATACGGTGAAACTGTTTATTGCAAGGCTGCTTTTCATCATGTAAAGCAGCCCGTCTGCTCACAAAAGGAATGAGAGCAGACAACGCATTGACAAATGTTTGTACAAGAGAATCGAAGTGACAAAGGAGTGTCTTCAAAATGAAAATCACGTTTCGCGGATGGATCGTCGTCGGCTGCTTTCTGGCTGTGTTGTCGGTAATGGCAATTCTGGGAACGGGAGCACAAGCACAGCAACCTGCTCCCACCAAATCGGCCGTTACTGCCAGCGATAATAATCCTGGCCAACTCTCTGAGGAGCAGTTAGGAAACCTGTTGAAAGCAATGGGTTTAAGTACAACCAAAAATAAAAAGCGCTACGACTTCCAGTTCAAAGCCAATCAAAACAAGGAAGAGTGGGAACTTTCCATGTCCGCTGTTCTCAGTGAGAACGGTGAATGGGTCTGGGTGATGGCGTGGCTTGACCCGCTGCCCCGGAGTGCAGCTGACGTGCCTCGTACGGCGATGCTGCGATTGCTGTCAGACAACGACCGCATGGGAAATGGCAAATTTTTCGCCTATATTTCCACCAATCGTCGCTTCGTTCTGCAGCGTGTGATTCCCAACCAGAATATGTCGACGAAAAAGTTCCACGAAATTCTCAGTGATTTGGGAAGCAGTGTGGTTCAATTTTATCCTCACTGGTCTACTGATAACTGGAAGCGGTCTGAAGCTCCCGAGCCACAGGAAGCTGCTGAAACTTCGCCTGCCGCTCCGACACAGACTGCCTCAGGGGTTTCCAATTTCAGCCCGAAGAAAACGAATTAGTTGTATCGAACCTCTGAATCCGAGTTTGATTCAATTTTGAAGATGAGTAAACAATCCTTGTTGCCTGATGGCAGCAAGGATTGTTTTTACATACACGGGGGAATATTCCGTCACATTGTCTGGTGCGACTGCTTGCTTGCGAAGTCTTCCACCTGCTAAACTCTTTGCTCAGAGAGGCCCTTCGAAAGTGAAAGAACAGTCCATGCGTGCGATCCGCTTTGAGCAATTTGGAGAACCGGCAGATGTCCTTAAGGTCTGTGAGGTTGAAGAACCAATTGCAAAAGAGGGCGAAGTGCTGGTGCGCATGCAGGCCAGTCCTGTTAATCCTTCGGATTTGTTAAATGTGAGAGGCGGCTATTCAACCAGGCCTGATCTGCCTGCGACTCCAGGCTTTGAAGGGGTGGGCGTTGTGGAGACAAGCGGAGGCGGATTACGCGGGGCGCTGCTCAAGAACAAGCGAGTGATTGTGCTAAATCGCAAAACCGGTAACTGGGCTGAAAAAGTGACCGTTTCCAGCCAGTTTGTCATTCCGATTTCTTCCCAATTATCACTGGAAGAGTCTGCGACTTTCTTTGTGAATCCTGCGACAGCTTATATTCTGGTAAAACAGCTTTTACGCGTACCGAAAAATCAATGGTTGCTGCAGACGGCAGCGGCTTCGGCTGTTGGAAAAATGGTGATTCGTCTGGGTGATTATTACGGGTTTCAGACGCTGAATGTCGTTCGGCGGCATGATCAGGCTGCCCAGTTAAAACAAATCGGGGCCAAGCATGTGATTGTCTTCAATTCAGTGCATGACAATGAACGCATCCTGATCGATCAAATCCGTAAAACTCTGGGGCATGCGAGTCTGCAGTTTGCCATTGATCCGATTGGCGGGCACACGGCGTCTTCCATCGTCAAACTGCTGGGGGAGCGGGCGAGGCTGATTCTATATGGATCTTTGGAAAACGCACCTCTGGAATTTCTCTCGCGGGAAATCATCAGAAATGGTGCAAGCATCGAAGGGTTCTGGCTGGCGCGTCAGATGGAAGCGTTGTCATTGCCGCAAAAAATAAAACTGGTGATGACTCTGACAAAATTGATTCGCAAAGGGGTGCTTTCAACAGAAATCGCCGCCCGATTCCCGATGGATCAGATTGCCCAGGCCGTCATCGAGGCGGAGAGAACAGGGAAATCCGGAAAGGTTTTACTTTCAATGTAACAGGATCTCTGAATGCCGTTGATATGCCTGTAGACTGAGCGGACTTCGTCAGGATTTCTATCAACAAACTGTTCAGAGCAATCTGGTTTCGGTCTGGGTGAGTTTCGGTTTCAAACTGAGCTTTGGAACATGGTTCTTGATTGATTGTCGTTATTTCGAATGTTCAACGATCTCTATTTTCTGGTACTCGCATTTGAACTGACGCTGTATCTTGTTTTGTGGCTGATTGTCTGTCGAATTCAATTTAAACACAAAAAGCAGACCGCGTTATTGTTCAAAGCGGCCTTGCCTTTGACGGCGATTCTTTTTTCGGGTGTTGTTTTGTTGTCAGCTTCTGTTGGCTCATCTCACCTGGACACTATTCACAAATATCTGAGCAAAGTTGGTGAGGAGAGTGGTCTGCTATGGAACCATTCGATTCCTGCACTGGGTATTGTTCTGATCGTGACTGGAATCACATTTCGAATGGGAGTCATCCCGGTCAATTTCCGTATCGGAGTGTTTCTGAAAGAGATGCCTTTTTGGCTCTCTACTTTATCTGCCCTGATTTCCATCTGTGCGGGAGCGGTGTTTTTAATTCTGTTTGTGCATCAAGTCGCAGTGATTTATTTCGGGTACACGGAACAGATTTTGTTTTTTATGGCTTTGATCGTGCTGACGTCCACTGCCGGTCTCTTGCTGATTGAGAAAGAATTAAAGATCACATTGATTTTAATCGTGATGCAAATTACCGGTGTTTTCTTTGCGCAGCTTTCGGCCACGTGTTGGAAATGGCGTCATGAACCGTTTGGAGGAGACGCGATTTCCATTCCGGAGATGATGAAAGAGTTTTCGCCGGAACTGATCATGATTTTTCTGGCGGTATTTGGGTTGGCCTGTCTGCTGGACAGCCTGGGCGATCGTCAGACAGAGATCAGATACCAGGAACAGTTACGAGGGCTGATCGGAGATCAACGTTTCCTGGGAAGCGTGGCCGTTGTTTTATTGGCGACATTGGCGGGCTTCCCCGGGTTCTCTGCATTTCGGATGAAGTGGCAGACTTTGCAGACGCTTTTTGAAATCCATCAGGAATCAGCGGCGGGGATGTTGGCGACGGTTCATTCAGGCTATCTTGGACTTGCTGTCGTGATGCTGATTTCTTCCACCATTGTCGCCTTCGTCTGCGTAAAACTGATGATACAGATCTGCTTTGCAAAACCTCTTGCCCGTTACCGTCATACGGTACAGAAGAGGATGGCGTTGATTTGCTATTGTTGCCTGATCGGCTCAATAATTTTAAATATGGGAATGATGGCGGATCTCTAGGCTGAAGCCAAAGATCAAACTAAGAGATCTTTTTATCGTCGTTATGGCTTTTGTAGATAAAAACATGCCCACAATACGGGCATTCCACAGAACAGCCCAGCCGCTTGGATTGATATTCCAGAGAGGTTAACTGACGGGTTTCATTGATCCCATATTTCGGTGTGATTTTTTTATCACAAGCCGGGCAGATCACTTCTGATTCGTTTTGGAGCATATGATTTCTTCCCTAATTCATTGTACATGATTAAAACCGCAACCCGCAATCTATTTTGTTGGCTCCAAAGCCAAAATGAATTAAGCGTCTTAAATCAAAGAATCATTCTTAAACAGGCAAAGTCCTCCAGTTTAGAACACTAAGTATTTATTGGTTGTACACTTCAAACTGATATATAAAGTTTGATCTCAGAAGCAATCAGTCAGTTAATACAGTGGGGCGGCAGTTCCATGCAGGCAACCCCGTCCATCTCCATCTCTGTCCCTGAACGGGCTAGACGAAACTGCCGCCACCTGTTTTGGTCGTATCCGATTACTAAATTCCAAGTCAGCAAGGGATTCTAAAATAAGGGTATGACAACTGTTTGGCATACCCCTTCATTTTATTAAAAAATAATCCAATAATCCAATGAATTGAAAAAACGGTTTACAGCGGATGGAGCTGCGCCGCGATTGCAGGGTATTTTTGACCACTCTTTCTGTTGGTAAAGCCTCTGGCTAGACGACTTTGATCGCGATGCTGGAATGATTCACCGGACCGAGGTAAGCTGAGTACAGTTTTTCATCTGCGAATCGTTCCTGTCGAAATATGAAGGTGTATCGTGAGAGTCGTCACTTTTGGTGAGGTCATGTTGAGGCTGGCCCCTCAAAATCATCTAAGAATCAGGCAATCGATTCCTGGTCTTCTTGAATCAACGTTTGGTGGGGGCGAGCTCAATGTAGCCGTTTCGATTGCTTTTCAGGGAGGTACCTCCGCCTTTGTGACGGCATCACCTGATAATGCGATTACGGACTCGCTCATTCAGGAAATGGGGAAAACGGGCGTCGACTCCAGCCTGATCTATCGAAGCAAACAGGGGCGATTCGGTATTTATTTCGTTGAAACGGGAGCGAACCAGCGAGGAGGGACCGTCACTTATGATCGTGAGTTCAGCTCCATTGCTTTAGCTTCTTCCGAATTGTTTGACTGGGATCAGATTTTTGAGGGAGCGACCTGGTTTCATATCACGGGGATTACCCCGGCGATCAGTGAATCGGCAGCACAATTAACCATCAAGGCGCTCCAGGAAGCACGTCAGCGCAATGTGATGGTTTCCTGCGATTTGAACTTTCGCAAAAAACTCTGGAACTGGAAGTTGAACACCAAACCGATTGATTTAGCCAGAGAGACCATGCAATCTCTCATTCCCTATGTTGATCTCGTGATTGCGAATGAGGAGGATGCGGATTTATCACTGGGAATCAGAGCGCCTGAATCTGATGTCGAAGCAGGCGAGTTGAATATTCAAGGGTATCTTTCCGTTGCAAAACAAATTACCAGGCAGTATCCCAATGTAAAACAGGTTGCAATCACGTTGCGCGAAAGCATTTCAGCCAGTCATAATAACTGGGGTGCGATGTTGTATGATCAGAGTCAGCAGCAGGCCCGTTTTGCGCCGTGTGATTCAGATGGTAATTATTCCAGTTATCAAATTCACAACATTGTTGATCGGGTCGGGGCCGGAGATTCCTTTGCCGGGGCGTTGATTTTTGCATTGAACACTCCGGAGCTGGCTTCCCTGGAGACAGCCATACGTTATGCGGTTGCCGCCAGTTGTTTGAAGCATAGTATTCAGGGAGATTTTAACTATTCGACTCGATCGGAAATTGAAGCATTGATGAATGGTGGCGGATCGGGTCGTGTGCAAAGATAAAGGTTCGCACTACTCTTTCATTGAAGTTCTCTCATTTCAATAAATGAAACCAGATTCAACTGACAGATCGAATTTAAATGGGAGGTGCGGGTAAGTATGAAGCGAGGATCAGGACGCCGCACCCGACTGGAAGCCCGTTTGAGTTCGCTCGATACGCCTTTATTTCTGATCGACACATCACGAACGGTACTGTTTTTTAATCAGGGCTGCGAAAAACTATTAGAATGGCCGGCGGCGGAAATTCAAGGGCAGACTTGTGATTATGCCGTGGATACGGACGCCGATGAGTGTGAATCGGTCTGCAACCTGTTATGTCCTCCTCCTGAAGTTTTTAAGGGAAACAGGTCCGAGGCTCCCCGTTATCTTCTTACCCGTAGCGGAAAAACCTTACCTTGTGTGATCCGCTATATCCCTTTGCTGGCTGATCAGCGCCAGACAAAACTGGTCTTGGGAATCATTGATCGAATCGAAGCGCCCCATGCTTTACCGATTGCATCTCCACCTCAGCAGCTGCATGCTGAACTGGCGGCGTTACGTTTGTCATTGAGAAACCGATTTCGCTTTTCGACGATTGTTGCGAAAAATGATGCCATGCTACGTGTCTTGCGGCAATTGGAGCTGGCGATAAAAACGAATCAGCCAATCCATTTCTGTGGCGAGCCGGGCACGGGAAAAGAGCATCTGGCGAGAGCCATTCATTTTGAAAGTGAGCAGCGCAGAAAAATCTTTATTCCCCTTGATTGCAAGATTTTGCCAGCTCGGGAGCTGAAACAGACAGTCACAAAAATCTTTCAAAGAGATTTCGATGAATCGGTGCCTCTTGAACCAGGCGTTCTGTTTCTTTCTCATATCGAGTCCCTTTCGCGTGATATCCAGGAGTTGATTTTATCGAAGTATCAATCGGCATCTTCTAAAGAAAGCATTCGATTAATCACGGCCAGTTCATTTTCATTACCCGATCTTTTGAAACGGGAATTGATTCTTCCTGAATTTTACTATCTGATTACGACGATCGAGATTGAAGTTCCCCCGTTAAGAGAGCGCAGTGATGATCTGGAACTGTTGGCGCAGCATTTTCTGGAAAATGAAAATCGATATCAGGAGAAACAGGTGAGCGGTTTTGCTCCCGGTGTACTTTCGCTGCTTCACGATTACTACTGGCCTGCGAATCTGGACGAACTGACGAAAATTATTCAAGCAGCGTTCCAGGCGACTTCAGAGTTGCTGATCACTCAGGAGTCGCTGCCATTACGACTTAAGACAGGCATTGATGCGCGCATGCTGGGACCTGCATTGTCATTGTCTTCACCCGTCAAACCTCTGGAGGAAACGCTAAGCCAGGTTGAGACAGAACAGATCCTGCGCGCCCTGGAGCAATCGAAAAACAATCGTACTGAAGCAGCCCGGCTGCTGGGGTTAACCAGAGCAAAATTGTATCGCCGCATGGAAGCACTCGACATTGGTCTGGACGATGTACAGCCGTCGTAGTCAATTCCCGTAAAACGTGTTAAAAATGGGAGATCTACGTTAAATAGCGGTAGGGTTTCCCTGCATTTCTGGTTCTGGTTACCGGGAAAAAAATTGGGATTTGCGCAGATTGAAACATCATTACAATTCACAATTCTACTAGGTTTCATTGCATATGCCGTACAGGAGTAATCGGTTGAAAATACAGAGTCGCGCTTTGCTGAGGGTTCTCAATTCTTTCGTTGTCATCTTGATTCGATTAATCTTTAAGACGACCCGGCTTGAGTACGTTGGGGACAGTATTCAACGTTGCCCTTTTGCTGATACAGGTTCCGATCGGTTTTTATATAGTGTCTGGCATGACTCAGTCATTCCTCCACTGTTTTGCGCGGTGGAACATAACAGTGTCGCATTGATCAGTCAGCATCGAGATGCAGATACGATTGAGGCGATGCTGAAAGCCGCCGGTATGGGGGCAATTCGCGGTTCCACCAGTCGGGGCGGCGCCAGCGCGATCAAAAAATTAATCAAACTGGCCGAGGGTAAACATATCGTGATTACCCCTGACGGCCCACGCGGGCCTCAGCATAAAATGAAGCCCGGGATTGTGTTTCTGGCGTCACATTCGGGACGCCCCGTGATTCCTACCGCCTATACGGCAACCCGTTTCTGGAAGTTCGAGGGTAGCTGGACAAGTATCTGGATTCCCAAACCTTTTTCCAAAGTCTATTATCTGGTAGGCGAGCCGATTGAGGTTCCGGAAGATATCTCTCGAGAAGAGATGAACTTCTACACAGAATTAGTGCAAGAAAAAATGGAAGATCTGGAACGGGAAGCGATCCAACTTGTTTCAGGAACGACAAGCGTGGAAATCGTTTCATTCAAGAAAGCAGCTTGAGCAGTACTTTTGGCGCACACTTTTCAAAGTATTTTCTGCTTTTCTGATTGTTTCGAAGTACCAAAATTGCATTCGATTGCCTGATCGGTATAACATGTCGAGTTGCTTGACATGATCTCACGTCTAGTTTCTGCGCTTGTTCGATTCCGGTTTAAGCTATATGTCACTTAAAGTTACCAATATTCGATTACCCGTCGAAATTCCCGAACAAGAACTTGCAAATCACATTGCACAAAATTTGGGGATCAATCCGGAAGAGATTCAGAGCTATCGAATTCTTAGAAAAAGTCTGGATGCCCGTTCGCGTCAGGATTTACGATTTGTCTACTCGGCTGAAGTGAATGTGCCGGATGAACCAGGCATCCTGAGAAATCATCGTGAAGAGTTATCAGTTCAAGCTTATTCCGAAGAGCCATTTATTGACCCTGAGTGTGGCACTCACCCACTTGAAGAGCGACCAGTAATCGTTGGGTCGGGGCCAGCAGGGTTATTAGCCGCCTACTTTCTGACGTTAAGAGGATACCGCCCGCTGATTATTGAGCGTGGGTTTCCGGTCAAGGAGCGTGTCCCGGAAATCAGGCGCTTTGATCAAGGTGAGACGTTTCAAACGGAAAATAATTACCTGTTTGGGGAGGGAGGCGCTGGCTGTTTCAGTGATGGAAAACTGACCTGCCGTTTAAGTGGCCCTGATGTGCAGTGGGTACTGGAGCGCTTTATTGAGTGTGGAGCGCGGCCTTCCATTGCCTATGAGCATCGTCCTCATTTAGGCAGTAATAAACTTCCCATGATCTGTCGAAACTTTCGTCGCAAGATCGACGCGATGGGGGGGGAATTCCGGTTTGAATGCCGACTGGAGGGGATCGATGTTGCCGATGGCCAAGTCCAGGGTGTCATGACATCCTCGGGCTATCTTAAAACATCGCATGTGATTCTGGGGATTGGTCATAGCGCCCGCGATACGTATCAAATGTTATACGATCTGGGAGTTCCCATGTTTCGCAAGGCATTTCAGCTGGGGCTCAGAATCGAGCAGCCACAGGAGCAGGTAAACGAACACAAGTACGGCCGGGAGGAATACCTTTCGCTTCTGGGAGCCGCAGATTACACAATGATCACAAAAGGCAAACGGGATCTCTATACTTTTTGTATGTGTGCCGGCGGTATTGTGATGCCCAGTATTTCAGAACCGAATATGTTTTGTACAAACGGGATGAGCAATTCGCGGCATGATACCGGATATGCCAATAGTGGCATCATGACGACGATCTATCCCGAGGAATTCGGGAGCGATCATCCGCTGGCCGGGATGGAACTTCAGAGAAAATACGAAGCGATTGCTTTTGAGTTGGGAGCGAAAAATTATTTCTGTCCGATTCAACGTCCTGCTGATTTTCTGAAGAATCGAAAAACAGACGCCGGTTTTCGATATAGCGGCACCTATCAAAGGGGCGTCGCCGCCTCGAATTTGACTCAGGTACTGCCCCCCGTTGTCATTTCTCAAATTCAGAACGGATTGCCGATTATGGATCAGAAATGGCGTGGTGCATTTTTAGAGAATGCGGTCCTGGTCGGTCCGGAAATGCGTGGCAGCTCCCCGATTCGAATCGATCGCGAAAGACAATCCTATCAGGCTCCCGGCTTCCGTGGTTTATATCCTGTGGGAGAAGGTGCGGGATATGCCGGAGGAATTGTGTCTGCGGCCGTTGATGGTTTGCAGAGTGCTAAAAGACTCGTCGAAGAATTCGCGCCGTTTGAGGCGGCAGCGACATGAGTTTTGAGACAGAGGAGTTATTTGCCGTTAATGATCTGATTAACGGACAGGTCAATCGCTTTCAGGTATTCATCCAGCTTTTCGAACAGGTCCTGTGTAAAATTATCGCATTTTAATAATTCAGCAGCTTGATTTCGCACACTGATATCTTCTACCTGTCGCTGCTCAATACCATCAGGCACAACACGGACCAGGCGAATTAATTGTTCATTGGTGGGGATGAATCCCAATTCCAGGTGCTCCACCAGTTCGGCTGCAAGCCGTTCCGTATCGGAAAACATTTCACGCAATGTCATTTGGCTTGGAGCCCGTTTCACAATACCTGTCTCCCTTCCAAAGGTCAAAGTATGCTGATATTAGACAGGTTTTTCCCTCGGCAGGTCAAGTATATTTTGCGTTCCATTTTCATTAAGAGGGAGAGAACTTAGCTTGTGTTCAAATGGGATCTGGACAAACCTCTGTATCTGCGACAGAATTTAGAGTAAGGCGGAAACATGAGACCAGATTTCGTTTCCAATCTCTTCAATAGACCGCAGTTGATTTTCATGCAGACTGTCAATTTTTCGCCAATGGTGATTCAATTCGGCCAGTTGGAGATATACTTGTCTGACGTTAGCCAGGTAGGCTTGGTCGGCTTCCTGCAGGTCAGCTACTTTTTCCGTGTAAGAGCGTGCCTGCTTTTCTGCAACCAGTTTTTGAGCTTCGTCTGCAGGTAAATCTAATAGAATCGCCAGATCCAGCCGAGGCATGCGGTAAATTTCATACTCGATCTGTTCGATCCATTGAATGAATTCAGCACGTTCATTGCCAGACAGTTTTGCTCCCTGATGCGCGATATTCGAAGGAATATAGCGATCAAAAATGACGACCTGACTTGACTCGATCATTTTAAAAAGATGATCGCGCGATTCAAATCGATCACCAGCATAAAGCAGTGATGCGAGAAATGGATTCACTTCATCAAGCTGTCCGAATCGTCCATTCAGAAAATCTCCAATGGACTTGCCGAATAATGTTTGATCGTATCGAGGAAATCCTATCAGGCTGGATGTGATTCCCTGCTCCTGACATTTTTGATGCAGCCTGCCTGCCTGTGTTCCTTTGCCTGAACCATCGATACCTTCAATTGCAATTAACAATGACACGCAATAACTTTCTTTGTAATAATCTTTGGTCGACTTTAAAAAAATGAATCAGTCCGAAGCCGCGGAGGTGACTTTTATGGTGAAATGCGCTCGGCTTCGAGATAGTCATGGTGATCTCTGGTGCCACGAGTTTTCACAAACTTTCCCAGGTCGTCTTTCGTGCCTTGACAGATTACGGGGGCGTACCAGCGGTCTGTGCCGCGAACCCATCCCTGAAGGTCGGTACATTCGCGTTCTACCAAAACCTGTAGATCCCGGTCGATTAAGGTCTGGTAGAAATTCTGTGCTAATTTACGTTCGAGTTCAGCCAATTGCTGACAACGTTCCTGGCGAATTTCAGGGGAAACCTGGTTTTCATAACCCGCTGCAGGCGTTCCTTTTCTTGCACTGAAAGGGAAAATATGAATTTTCATGAAGGCTGCTTCCTGACAGGTGTGCAAAGTCTCTTCAAATTCGGCATCTGTTTCTCCCGGAAATCCTACGATCACATCCGTCGTGAATGAGGGGTGATTCAGTCGTTCTCGCATCGTCTGCAGTTTTTCCAGAAAACGGCTGACATAATAGCGGCGTTTCATCCGTCGCAGTACTGAATCTGATCCACTTTGAAGTGAAGGGTGAAACTGGGGACAGAGGTGTTCGCAATCAGCGGCGGCAGAAATAAAATCATCATTGATTTCTGCGGTTTCCACACTGGAGAGCCGCATCCGCCAGTCGCCGGGGATCTGATCCAGTTTGCGAAACAGATGCCAGAGTCGAAACGGAGCCTTACCTGATTTGCCGCGCGTGGTGTCGACGCCAAAATGACCGACATGAATACCTGTCAGAACAATTTCCTTGAAGCCGTTTCCCACCAGTCGTCGGACTTCCTCTTCGATATCCTGCGGCGAACGACTTTGCAATCCAGGTCGGACTGACGGAATGATACAGTAGGTGCATCGCAGGATGCATCCATCCTGGACTTTGACATAAGCACGCTTGCGTCCTTCGAATTCAGAGATGCCGGTTGGCATATCCACGATTCCATGTCGTTCCAGAATGTCAGGCAGTTCCCGCTTGTCGGTAACGACTTCAAAAACACCCGGTAATTCTGAAACCGTTTTTGGATCTCGTGTGGCATAACAACCCATCACGAGAATTTTTGTTCCCGGATTATTCTTGGAGAGCTGGCGAATCAGCTTGCGTCCCTTCGAATCACCGGTGGCTGTGACAGTACAGGTATTTACAACGCACAAATCTGCTGTCTCTGTTTCAGACGCCTCGCGATACCCATTCTTTTCCAGAGCTTCTTTCACGAGTTGCGTTTCGTATTGATTGACCTTACAGCCAAGTGTCACCAGTTGGCATGTTTTGTCGGTTTTAGGAGAATTGAGTTTGCTGAGTGTCATAATAATACAGCTATTGTTTTAATAGGTGTTCTGCTACGCGTAAGGCTCCGCTGCACAGAGGGGGCGGAACGACAAGTTAATGTTCAGATACTTTAAAAAGCGGACCTCATCCATAATGCGCCATCTGACATGGATTTTCCAAGATTGGATCTGGAAATCAATCAAGACAGGTCGCATAGTATAATCAGAGAGAAACCAGACTTCGAGCGGCAGAAACAGATTGTCTGATCCGATTCTGACAATTGCAGTCCCAGTGAGATATCTTCTTAAAGGGTAAGACATGTTCTTAAATGTGTTAAGTCATAAATCATATGTCAACAAGGCGTTATGCTTTACGTTTGTCTCTGCTGTTCTGGGGGCCTCACAGCCGGGATTTTCGGCGGATCCTCCCCTTGATCAGAAGAATCGAGTCTATGAGCAGGCAGTCGTTGCTGCAGATCATCCGTTAGCCAGCGCAGCTGGAATTGTGATTCTCAAAGCAGGTGGGAATGTCGTGGATGCAGCCGTGGCGAGTTCCTTTGCGCTTTCCGTCCTCAGGCCGGCCAGTTGTGGTTTGGGCGGAGGAGGTTTTATGGTGATCTGGGACGCAGAGCAGCAGAAGTCTGTTGTGATCGATTACCGGGAGCGTGCTCCTGCCGCTGCAACTCCGGACATGTATGCGAAATTACCAGGCAATGAAGAACAGCGCAAACTTGCCAGCCGTCAGGGACCGCTGGCGGTTGCCGTTCCAGGTACTGTAGCCGGGTTGTGTTATGCTGTTAAAGAATATGGAAAACTGGATTTGAAGACGGTGATGCAACCGGCGATTTTGATGGCCAAAAGAGGAGTGCGCATCAACGATCACATGCGGACCATACAAAGTTCCATGCTGGAGCGAATTAAAAAAGGCTCCCTGGACCCGAACCAATTTTCGGCATTGATTGACGAGTATCTTAATCATGGCAAGCCTTGGAAGGATCAGGATCGGTTTTTCAGCCCTCAGTTGAAAGCTCTGGAATTGATCGCCGAAAACGGTCGGGCTGGTTTTTACGAAGGACCAGTCGCCGATGCCCTGGTTGCCGTCTGTGGGAAGCAGAATGGAGGTCTCCTGACCCATCAGGATTTAATCGAAACTCAACCGATCATTCGCAAACCGCTGACAACTACATTTAACGGCTATACGATCTTGACGATGCCTCCTCCTTCCAGTGGAGGCATCGCCATTGTTGAATCATTTAACATGATTCATGCGTTAGAAAATCCGCTGATGAACCAGTCCTTTACAAAACTGGATTATCACTCACCGCAGCAGATCCACTTATTGACAGAAGTCATGAAACATGCCTTTGCAGATCGAGCAGAATATCTGGGTGACATGGATTTTGTTCCGGTTCCGATTGAGAGACTGACGGACCAGAAATATGCCAGCCAGCTGGCTTCGCGCATTGATGCGAAGAAAACAAAATCACTGAAAGACTATGGCCGTTATCTTCCTCCACAGGACGGAGGGACCAGTCATTTGTCGGTTTTAGATGCAGCGGGGAATGCCGTCGCTTGTACAGAGACAATTAATCTGACGTTTGGCAGTTATGTTGTGGTTCCAGAGTATGGGATTGTGATGAACAACGAAATGGATGATTTTGCAGCGATTTCAGGAAAACCCAATGCCTTTGGTTTGATTCAGAGTCAAGCAAATGAAATCGAACCCGGCAAAAAACCACTTTCCAGTATGTCACCCACCATCGCCGTCAAAGACGGGAAAGCGGTCTTTTCTGCAGGCGCTTCTGGTGGCCCCCGCATTATTTCCAGCACGCTTCAGGTTTTGTTGAACATGATCGTGTTTGGAATGCACCCGGAGCAAGCCGTCGAAGCTCCTCGTATCCATCACCAATGGATGCCCGACGAACTTCTGCTGGAAAAGGATCTGTTCAAGCAAGTCGGAGATAAGTTGCAACAATTTGGCCATGCGACAAAAAAGAGTTCCAGCCTGGCCGCGACGCAGGCGGTTTCGCGACAGCCAGATGGTTTACGCGGCCACAGCGATTCGCGCAAACATGGGGTGGCTGCCGGCTACTAGAGTTCTCCTCACTTAATCATAGCGTCCTCTATGATACCCGGTTCGAATGACCCGGGTGACGCGAAAATAAACCAGGACACAGGCTAATTTTCCAGTGTCTGATGATTTTATTCGCAAGCCGTAAAATAGAAAAATGCGACAGTTTATTTTTGTGTCGTTGCCAGTTTCTTTTTTATATCATCTTGTGCCTTGGACATCTGTTGTCTGACGACACTCGAATCTTCTGTTTCAGCTTGCTTCTCCAATGCGGCTATCGCATCTTGCGTGCCGATGGATTGTAATATATTACATGCTTCAATCCGTAGTGAAGAATCCGGGTGATTCAATAGCTTGATGACTGGTTTTTCCGCGATTTCCCCCATGAACCTGAGTGCTCTGCGGGCATCTTTCATGTCTTCTCGATTTGATAAGCGGCCAACAAGGACCTCAGCGGTTGTCTCTGATCGGATTTTTGGTAGTAGTTCAATAATTTCTTCACGGACCAGCACTGACCTCTCATCAGACAGCAATCCTGCAAATGTCAGTGTTGCGTCGTCGGTATACCAGACTGCCATCGCGTTTACATGCTCCTTCATGCGAAAACCTTCTTTCGCTAAAGGCAACGTCGCAGCGAGTACAGAGGAGACGCGTTGAAGCTGATCGCTATCCGGCTTCATGCTGGCCAATTGTTTGCAGGCAGTGTCATGCGCGAAAGGACTGGTCCCTGCTATTACGCGTAGTGCCCAGTCGATTGTTTCTTCGCCTGACCGTGGTTTTAAGTCGCGATCATTCGTTTCTTTATCCGGATCCTCAGGTTTTGTTTCAGATCGTTTCATAGCAGGTGCTGAAGCGCTCTTCTCTGGAATACTTTTCAGGGGATCTGAATTCTCTGAGACTTTAGCAGGAGACTCCGATTGCATCAAAGCTTCTTTATCCCGGAGTGCCAGGGAGTTGAGTTCCTGCAACTGGGCATCGACGGTGATAATTCGGTTTTGCAGATCAATCTCTTTTATCTTCCCCCATTTGAGCTTCTGAGCAAATGCAAACAAATCTGCGGGTACAGGACGGACAACGAGCACCAGTTGTTTATCAAATACAAAGTGCTCCATATCTTCCGGAGCTGATTCTGCAGACAGATCCTGTTTTGGCAGGTTGACTGCCAATGGATTGAGGAGAGAAGAGCGAAGATTTTGCTGAAGAATCGGTAACGCCATCGGTTCATTGCCACTGACACCGCGTACGATGATGGCAACTCCCGGACTTTCGCTGTCCAGCGTTCGTTTACTGGTCTCGCTGATGATATTTGTTTCACTGGAAGTCCCGCTTGCCACCGGTTCCGGTTTCGTTTCTGTCATTACTTTCGGAGACGCAGAGGGAGCAGCAGGAGCGGTTGTCGACGGCTGTCTGGTTTGTGACACCTGCGGTGCCTGGGGACGTGACGGCGCAAAATTATCATTCACAGGTGCAAAGGGGTTTGAATTCGTCCCGCGCTGATTGGAAGTATCTGCCCCACCACACCCTGATAGAACGAAAGCCAGAGTCGTCAGGAATGAGAGAGCGTTGATTTTGCGAATGAGGGCGAACATAGGTGTGCGGTTCTGTTTATTTTCTAGGGGCAGTAAAATACAACTCTTGGAATCAAACAAATTGTACTCGATCGTGGACGAAATGGGGCAAGAAAATTAGAATACCTGGTCAAACAGGCACAGTGCTTGAGCACAGCACTTATGGAATCCAGATGTATAGATAATACTTCTGTTTCGAAGGAGATGCAAGACGTTTCAGGTTCTCTATTTTGCCAGTTTGGGCCATTCGCTGGTGTGACCGGCATTATCCCCAGTATTGCGCCATTTTTCCCCTGAGAAAGGCCACACTTTCCTCTAGTTCTTCCATCCCATTAACGCCGTCTTCGATACTGATCCAGCTGTCAAAGCCGACTGCTTTGAGTTGGGAAAAGATGGTGTCGTAGTCATTCAGCCCTTTACCAATGACACCATGACTCAGTCGGCTTGCATATCCCAGACTGTTTTCTTCTTTTCGTAAATCTTCGATGGTTCCTTCAGTCAGGTAGCGATCACTGGCATGCATGGTGACGACGCGGTGTTTAATCCGTTCCAGTAACTCTAACGGGTCTTCGCCGGCGAGAATGGTATTACTCGGATCATAATTGACGCCGAAGTAAGGCGAGTCGATGCGTGAGACAAGGTCACAGAAGACATCAGACATCTGTGCAAATTCCGGATAATCCCAGTAGTTGTCTTTATAATGGTTTTCGATAATCAGTGTGAGCCCCAGTTTTTCGGCCAGTGGGAGGCAGGCTTCAATTGAGGAAACCGCATACTGAATGCCTTCTTCCCGGGAAACTTCCGGGCGTCTTTGGCCTGAGAGGACCCGACAAAATTTCCCACCCAGAGCGGCCGTCATTTCCATCCAGAATTTTTCGTGTTCGATCTGTTCCTTACGAAATGATGCATCAGGGTGAGTAAAGTCCGGTGAGCAACACATCATCGGAATTTCCAGCCCGTGGTCGGTGGCCATTTTTTTTGCTTCCGACCAGAAGTTCTGATCTTTCATTTCCAGAAAGCCGGCATAAAACTCCAGTCCGTCGATGTCCAGAGTGGCAGCCAGATCAATCCACTGACGCAGGGTCATTTCTCCGGAAAGACACAATTCATCCATAAAGGCTTTGGGAAACGCGGCAAGTTTTGGCATGGAAGTCCCATTGAGTCAGGTTTGAAGTATTGCACAACCGTAAAAAGGAGTTGTACAGAGTTTGATTACGTAGCGGGAGTTTCTCACAGAGTTACGGAGTGAGTACGGCTTTGACAATTTCACCGGAATGCATGGTTTCAAAAGCGGTATGCCAGTCGTTCAACGACCAGATTCCGCCAATGATTGGTTCGATGTTCAACTGACCTGTTGTCAGTAATCGAATCACGCGTTCCCAGATGGTCCAATTGTGACTGAAGCTGCCTTGCAATCGAATATTTTTTTGCACTAAAGGGTCTAAGGAAAAACCCAGTGGTTGAGGGCCCCAGCCCACTTTGCTGATCCAGCCGCCCGGACGGACAATTTCCAGCGATTTTTTAAGTGTGACCGAGACGCCGGCTGCATCCACCACTCCATTCACACCCAGACCATCCGTCTCCAGCGCCCAATCATCCAGACCTTCAATAATCGGCTGGCAGCCGTAATAACGTTCGGCTATTTCCAGGCGTCCTCTGTCTCGCTCCAGGCCGACAACAGCGACTTCGGCTCCCTGCAGTCGGGCCATTGCCGCACAGAGTAAACCGATCGGTCCGGGGCCAAACACAACGATTCGGTCTCCCGGCCGAATTTCACCGTTCATGACCACTGCATTGTAAGCCACACAGCATGGTTCGGTGAGCGCCGCTTTTTCTAATGGTAAACTATCAGGAACATGATGCAGGCAGCGTGCTGGAACGCGCACGAAGCGTGTCATTGCGCCGTTGACGCCATATCCGAATCCTTTTCTAGTGGGATCCAGGTTGTAGCGACCTTCTCGTGACATGGGGTTATCTGGATCGATGATCGCCGCTGTCTCGCTGACAACGCGCTCACCTTCAGACCAGCTTTTTACCAGGTTTCCAGTCTTGTGAATCGTGCCTGCAAATTCATGGCCGAGAACTACCGGGTAATTCACGGGCCAGCTATGGTCCGCCGTCCATTGATGCAGATCGCTACCGCAAACCCCGACAGCAGAAACTTCAAGCAGCACATCGTCGGCACCGAAATCCGGTATCGGGATTTCCTGTAACTCAACCGATTTCGCCTCAGGGGCATAATTTACAACAGCCGTTTGTGTCAATTCAGCCTGACTCATTTTTGACCTCCTACTGGAACATCACCGTATGCATGTACTTTTTCGCAAATCAATCTTAAGGAGTCTTCCAGATTTCCGCCGGCGGTTTTGAACGAATCGGCATCGATGGTGAGAGGGGCTCCCAGCACAACCAGTGGTGCCCCATATTCAGGCGTCCGGATGGCTTGCTCCAGGGAGAGGCCTCCGACGGCCTGAACGGGAATACTGACAGCTGCCACCACTTCTTTTAATTGATCCAACGGGCTGGGCATTCGCTCTCCCCGCGCGGCAATTCCCCGCCGTTCGTCATAGCCAATATGGTGGATCACGTAGTCGCAGCCCAGGTCTTCCAATCTTCTGGCCGCAGAGACCATGTTATCGGCCAGGTTGTCTCCCATGACTTTTACTCCATGGTCTTTGCCTGCTTTGACAACACAACGAATGGTCTCTTCATGAGCACGTGACATCACCACTACATGTGTGGCGCCCGCTTTTGCCATCATTTCTGCTTCCAGATAACCGCCGTCCATCGTTTTTAAATCGGCAACAATCGGTGTTTCCGGAAAGTGTTTTCGAAGCTCACGAACGCAATTTAAACCTTCTGCCAGAATCAGAGGCGTGCCCGCTTCCAGCCAGTCAACGCCGGCTCGCATGGCCATTGCCGCTGTTTCCAGCGCTTCTTCGATGTTGGTCAGATCTAAAGAGATTTGTACGATCGGTTTCATGAAGCCTGTTCCACTTTCATTTGAAGATGTTTGCGAGACCGAATTTTGTCCATCACTGCCAAACCCTAAGAAGTCATCCTAACGGAAGATTTTGTGAATTGCGACTGCTCGGGGGGGATTACCCGGTAGCTGATTTAACAGATCAGGTGGAAAAGATCTTTGCATTGTTTACAGGATTTGACACTGATCCGCTTTTGTTGCGACAACCCAAGGTGTGTTCATGTGAATACATGCCGGCTGTTTTGGTGCCGGAAGATTCGGCAGTAGTCTTCGCAGGCGTTAAAGTTTAACAGCAATGTAAGCGATGGTGTGGAATTTGACGGTTTTGAGGTAAATTCTAGTCCTTCAGATTCCGATTCGATAAGAGGCGTGCTGTAGAGCGTCAGCGGTATCACTGAATGAATCTGGATGATTGTAGGACAGCCAGAAATGCCTTCTGAATTATTGGATGACTATCAAGTTCAAAATAATCTGCACGAAACTCAATCTTCCTTTGGGCTTCGGGCAATTATGATTTTAATGGCCGCTCTGGTGGGTGGGATCAGCTGTGCGCAATGGGTGAAAGGGATTCGCGTTGATACCTATGTTGGCACTCTGCAGGCACCCAAAACGATCATTACTGCTAAAAATGAAGCGGTCATTCAGGACATCCATGTGAAAGAGGGGCAGATTGTTACCAGCGGCGAGATCATTGTGACCCTCTTTGATTCTTCTCTGGATAAAAACTGGAAAGCCAAACAGCAGGAATTAGTTGCGCTGGAAGCCGAACTGGAACAATCGAAGGCAAAAACAGAAGTTGAATTAGCGTTGCGAAATAAGGAAATTGAGTCGGAAGTTTTTAATGCCAAGTTGAAATCTTCACAATATCTCAAAGAGCAATATATTCATCAGATTACAAATCTGGCATGGCAGGATTTTCTTCAGGATTACGATTCCCTTTCCAGCAATGGTTCCAGCGAAGAAGTGTTTCGGTCTCTGGTTTATGAGAGCCGCCTGCCTGATGAAAACCGGATCACGGCCATGTTACGCCAGGAATCAGCTCGAAATTCTGCTGAAGTATTTTCTGCCCGGGTAAAACTCTGTGAAGAACAGATGGCAGAACTGAAAGCGATTCAGAAAAAACTCCCCGATCAGATTCGATTGGCGATGGGCGTTGAAGTGATGATGAATCGTCTGGACCGGGTAAAAAATGAAATCAAACAATTGGAATCACAGCGCGAGGCATTGCTGCTGAAAGCGGGCCGATATGGCGTAGTGGGAATCTTCGAACACGAAGTCGGTGATCCAATTAAGAAAGGTGCTCCGATTGTGGAGCTGTTTGACAAAGAGCACCCGTATCTGGTTGTAGAGGTTCCTTCTCGCAAAGTGTGTCTGTTTAATAAGGGAACCGAAGTGAAAGTCGTCTTTTCCGGTAATATTAAAGGGAAAGGCACTGTCCATAAAATTTCAGAGCAGGCCGTTCAAAAACCAGGCCTTCGTGAGAGCGTCATCCTGGTTTATGTTGAACCCGCAGGGCGACTCTGGCCCGATCTGCCCATGGGAACCACTGTCGATGTCTCTTTAGTAAAATAGAGGGTTCCGGGGCGGGAAGCCTGTTTTCTCTCCCGGCAGGATGGAAATCCTAACTCCCGACAGTATCTGGCCTTCCGTCATTAATGATCTTTGTGGCCAACTTTTGACTTGAAATCGTAGTAGAATAGGTACAATATCTGACACATCCGGTGATTCGTTTCAGGAGTGATCATTGCCGGAAACCTGAAATACTCTCTCACTTTCTCAGGGGATTCTGATTAAGGATCCCTTAGTTTCCAGAAGAGAGAATTCAGGTTTGTTCTTTAACAAATAGGGTCGCGCGGCTGCAGGAAGCTGGTTCGCCGAATTTTATTCTCAGAACGTTTAGAGTGAGGAGCAGACCGTTGGGAATTTCAGCTACCATTCCTTTTTCAGCACAAGAGGCAAACAGACTTTCCGTCGATGCTATTGAGGAGATGAAGCTGCGCACCTGGGCAAGAAGGAACTATATTGAGGAATCGCAGCGCGACGATCTCTGGCACCCTGTCATTTTAGATGAGATGCTTCGAATCGATCAGGAATAATTCCGTTGGCTGGGGCGCCTGACTAATATTCTCTTAAGATCGGTAGAATCTCTGTCTGGCGTTTACCGGCTGTAACGTGGACCTTTTTCTGTGCATCCACAAAAACATTTACTTCGCTTCGCACCCCAAATTCGGGAAGATAAATTCCCGGTTCAATCGAGAAACAGGTTTGAGGTAAGACGAGCCGTTCTTCGTGTGTTTCAAGGTTGTCCATATTGGCGCCATTGCCGTGTGTTTCCTGACCAATGTTATGACCGGTCCGATGGACGAAGTACGCCCCGTAACCCGCTTGCTCGATGACATCTCTGCAAGCCTGATCGACTTCCCAGCCTTGAATGGATGTGTCTGACTCGAATGCTTGTTCCACCAGAGAGATTCCCGCATCCCGCGCCTCTGCGACAATTTGAAAAATTTTCGAGTAGCTTTCAGGAACATGTTGTCCCACAAAACCAACGCGCGTCATATCGCTGTAAACGGCCCGCGGGACGTCCAGTTTGGCCCACAAGTCAATCAATACGAAATCTCCCTCTCGAATCGTAGTATCACCGCCCGTTCCTGTTTCGTAATGAGGATCGCCGCTGTGCGCTTCCCTTGCAACAATCGGAGGGTGATAGGTGGTCAAGCCTGAATGTTTGAAGTGCTGCATAATCACATCGGAAACGGCTGCTTCTTCAATACCCCCCTGCTCTCGAATCTGAGTCGCGATAAATGACCAGGCGATCTCAAATGCTTTGTCCGTTTCGACACCCGCTTTCTGATGTAATTCCCATTGCTCTGCATCCCAGACCGCTTCGAAGAGCTGGACCAGATCTCCCGAGGAGACGATGGATTCAACAGATTCACGAACCAGCTCCACAGTGCCCGCATCAACGCGAGAAATCGAGGGGTTGGAATTCCGCGGAGAATATTCCATCGCAATCCTCTTTACTTCGCGGAGAATTGTTTCAATACCGGCTTCCAGCTCCTGCCATTTTAGATAGACGATTTTTTCTCCGGGCAGATGGTCGAGGATCTCTGATTCAATTCGATGAACCAGTTTCACCGGCTGTCCTGACTGGGGCACGAAATAGAAAAAACGCCGAGATCCCATCGGCTCGTCCGGGATATCGAGAATTCTCCTGGTCAGGACATTGCTCCCCCGAAAATCGTAGAACAACCAGCCGTCCAGCGAGAATTGTTTCAATGCTGCTTGTACATTTGAAAGTTCGAACATATGAAAAAGCCTGCATTTTGAAGGAAGTTAATAAATGGGATCGAAAAAATCGCTGTTAATCATATCAATGTAAGGCGTTAGAATTCTAAATACAAGAAGTGAAGGACAGAACAAATTTGCTTATCGAATGTCCTTCCCGGAAAAACACACTGAATCAATGAGCTTTCAGTTGCGAATACTTGATCGTGTCTGGACAATAAACGCCTGTTATTATTATTTTTGAATTCTGAAGTCAAATCAACAAATTCTTATCTGTAGCTGAGGAGTAATGACGATTTCTACTGTATCGACTGAAATTGCCTTCCAGAAATGCATTTCACCTGCTTGTGAGGCAACCTATTCGTTAGATGAAGTTCTAACCAGTTGCCCGAAATGTGGCGAACTGCTGGATGTTTCCTATCAGTGGGATCAGGTTCCAGTACCTCAGTCGTTACGTGAATTTGAAAAACGCTGGAGCAACCGGAACAGCCCGATTGATTTCAGTGGGGTCTGGCGATTCCGTGAATTATTACCTTTCGCCAAGGATGATCAGATCATTACGATCGGCGAGGGGCAAACGATGCTGAAAGCATCACCGTCCGTCGCACGGTATGCCGGCCTGAAGGATGATTGCCTCTATCTGCAGTACGAGGGGCTGAACCCCTCCGGCAGCTTTAAAGATAATGGCATGACGGCTGCTTCCACTCATGCAGTCATGGTGGGGGCGAAAGTCGCTGCGTGTGCCTCTACAGGCAATACCAGTGCGTCGCTGGCGATTTATTCCAGTGTGGCGCAAAAATTTAAAGTGGTTGTGTTTGTGGGCAGTGGAAAAATTGCGTTTGGAAAATTATCGCAGGCACTCGACTACGGCGCAAAAACCATTCAGATTCAGGGGGACTTTGATGACGCTCTGGCGCGCGTTCGTGAAGTCTGTCAACAGGAAGGGATTTACCTGTGCAACAGTGTGAATCCGTTTCGGCTGGAAGGCCAGAAATCGATCATGTTCCGCGTCCTGGAAAGTCTGAACTGGGAAGTTCCGGATTGGATTGTGGTTCCAGGCGGAAATCTGGGAAATTCCAGCGCGTTCGGCAAAGCATTTATGGAACTGAAAGCGCTCGGGCTGATTGACCGGATTCCCCGTCTGGCGATTATCAATGCACAGGGAGCCAACACGCTTTATCAGCTTTACGAAGAGCAAGGTCTGCGTTGGAATGGTGGTCACTATGATCGTCCTGCTTCGACCGACTTCTTTTCGCAGATGGATAAAGAAAACCGACGCGCCTCAACCCTGGCCAGTGCGATTGAAATCAACCGACCGGTTAATTTTTCTAAATCCTTGAGGGCCCTTGATGTATGCGATGGGGTTGTGCGAGAGGTTAACGATCAGGAGATTCTTGATGCGAAAGCACAGATCGGCACGGGGGGATTTGGTTGTGAACCAGCCAGTGCCGCCAGTGTCGCCGGAGCCAAATTGCTCAAAAGCGAAGGGGTCATCGCCTCCGGTGATCGCGTCGTTTGTATTCTGACCGGGCATCAGTTAAAAGACCCCACCGCAACGGTTGCTTACCACTCTGCAACTGATGAACATATGGATGAGAAATTAACGAGCCACGGCGTTAACAAAGCTCCTTTTTCGAACGGGCCTATTGTCGTCGAGAACGATTTAGATAAAATAATAGAAGTGATTCGGTCTTTTTGAGAACGTTCTCAAGGTTGTTTTTCTGTTGTAAATCATGACAGCTTAACACACTGTTGTGTTTCAGGCTGAAAATAAATGCTGTAGGATCTTGTCAGCGATAGGGATTGAGGTAAGGGACACGGAATGAGTACACCCTTTGAAGAATTGGAATATTTAGCTGATTTTCTTCCTGACGAAGGAGAGTCGGTTCTTGTTTCGCGCAGTCAGGGTGAATTGGTCTGTGAAAACTTTCAGAAAGATCGTTCACTTGATGAGATGGCGAGCCCGGAATTCTATGGTCATCTGGTTCATGCCAATGAGAGACTGAATTCATTAGTTGCCCGCCCTGTCTGGATCGCGACGCTTGTCTGGTTCTGGGTTTGTGTATTGATTCATAAAAGTTTTGATCTGGGATGGGGGGGCTGGTATCTGGACCTTGGTCTTGGTCTGGTAGCGATGGCTGCCAGCTATGCGGCGATTCGGCTCCGCCAGGATCATTATTTCAAACAGGAAGTTCGTCCGACGCTCAACCGGCAGATGTATGGAAGCAACTTAAGCAAATATGCACTGGTTGGTGTGATCAGACAACGTCCCGAATTACGAACATTGCTTAATACGCTTTCGCGTTCATTACATTAAAGCGGTTTGTCGAAATCGTGCGTGTCATCAGTTTATCGCTGATATTCAAGCAGGCCTTGCACATAAATGTCTGAATCCAGAATCTGGATCTGGTACTCAGCGAGATTCTGGAATTGTGGAATCATCTCCAGTCCCTGCCCTGCGATGGGAGTGATCGCGGTTTTGCCCCCTACGAGCTTCGGTGCAATGAAGACGTGAACTTCATCAATCAGCTGTTCATCAAAACAAGTGCCGAGCAAACTGCCGCCTCCTTCGATGAGTATGTTCGTCATCTCCTTGCGACTTAGTTCCTGCAGGCACTGTTTGAGATCGGGGTGCCCGGTCTCGGTTTGCAGTGAACTCTGAAACAGCAAAACTTCGACGCCGGCCTGTTCAAGTTGTTTGATATTTTGGGGAGGCGCCGATTCGTGTGCGATCACAATGACAGGCGCATCACTGATGGATTGAACCAGTTTTGACTGACAGGAGAGGGCCGCCTGTGAATCAACGATGATTCGAGCCGGCGTTCTCGCTCCAGCCGGTCGAGCCGTTAACAGCGGGTTGTCTTTTTCCGCCGTCTGATGACCGACCATAATGGCGTCCATGCGGCCGCGAAGCTGGTGTACGATCTCGCGGGAACGTGCATTTGAAATCCACTGTGAATGCCCGGTTTTTGTGGCGATTTTTCCATCCAGCGTCATTGCCCACTTGGCGTGTATCCAGGGGAGGCCTTGCGTGACGCGTTTTACAAAAGGGCGCACCAGTGCTTGTGCTGCAGATTCCAGCAGTCCGACTTCTACTTCAATTCCCGCCTGTTGCAACTCAGCAATTCCGCCTCCGTCAACGTGAGGCGCAGGGTCCCGCATGGCGATCACAACTTTACTGACGCCGGCTTGAATTAAGGCTTGCGAACAGGGTCCCGTTTTCCCCTGGTGGCAGCAGGGTTCCAGGGTCACAAAAATAGTTGCTCCCTTTGCTCGATTTCCCGCCATCTTTAAGGCATGGATTTCGGCGTGGGGCCCGCCATACTGTTGATGGTATCCTTCACCAATCAGTTGCAGGCTTTCATCGACAATCACCGAGCCGACTGCAGGATTCGGTTCAACAGACCCTGCCCCCAGACGGGCCAACTCGAGGGCACGTTGCATCACCGCTTCGGGACTGGAAAACTGCCTGATGGTATCCACTGACTGATCTGCTTTCCTGCACGATGAGGATCTGACATTACCACGCTCTTCAATTAAGAAGAGCGAGTTCAAAACAGGATTGATTCATTTATGACTGGCCCGGTAACCAGAGCTTCTGCCCCGAATCGGAAGGTGTGTCTGATGCGATATCTCCGGGAGACCAAATGCCTTCGTTTGATGTATTACCCGGAATACCTGCTGGATTCAAAAACGCAGCTTCTTTCATCCATGGTACATCCAGTTCGAAGGCCTGAGCGAATGCTTTGAGATATTCTTTAATTTGTGGGGTCTTTTTGCCATATTGATCCCAGATTTGTTTCATGAAATCAGACAGCCCTGGATCTGTGGTATCTTCCAGGCGGAATGAAAGCTCTCGCATTTTCCATTGCAGTTCGCTCTCAAATGCATTTGCTGATTGTGACCTCGCGTTTTCCTGACCTTTACGAATCCAGGAGAGCATTTCTTCCCGCTGGTTACGTTTATGACAAATTTCCGTTAATGTGGAATAAACGCGATCCAGATCGACTTCTTTTTTACATTCTTTACGATCCAGGATTTCGATTAAAACGTCATACAGAAAGCGAGGATGGCGGATGAGCAAAGCGCGGTTGAAAATATACATCAACTGCGGGTCATTGAGCTCTTTCACCGGAATTCTGTTTTGGGTCATCGAAGAGCAGGTGTTGAAGTGTGACGAGTCATCAATGTGAAGATCCGGAAGCTCAGCAATGTTGAGTTTCGGATTAAGTTCGTCGAACTTCAGGAAATGACCTAACGCAAGGGATTGTGCGTCAAGCACGTAAGCAGCGGCCGTTAAAGCGACTTTCAGATCATCGTCACTGGCAGCTTCCTGGGGAGTTTTTCCACCCAGCCCGGCTAACTTTGTGTTGGCCCAGGTTTCAGAAAGAAGCTGCTTCCATTTTTGTGCTTCCATTTCTCTGCGTTTGATAATTGGCATTTTCTGTGGAAAATTCCATCGGAAAAAGAGAGGCCATTGCTCTGATGGGATGGGCGAGAGCGGATTACTTGAGAGCGCGCTGTCTCGATCCAAAAGCTTTAAACCACAGTCTTGTTTCCCTTGCTCACCCAGAGCTTCGTCTAACAGCTTTTCTGCCAATGTGAGTTGATCACCTTCATAAGCATACAATCGAACGATTGCCGGTTGTCCCAGCTGCTTATCGGCATCAAAGACATCAATATCACCAATCACAACAGGTACATTTTCGAGAGTAATATTTTCCCCTTTTGACTCAACGTCAATGGGAGTATTTACCAGTTGAAAATATGCTGTGGGAGTACTCTCATCCTGCTCATGTTCTTGTTCTGGCGGTACATTGCCTCGCATGATCTGATCATGCTGTTCCAGTATTGTCAGAAACCTGGAAAGGGATTCGACTTCATAAACTTTTTCAATGGAATTCACTACTTCAGTGGTGTTATTCAAATTGAGCAGTTGTGCCAGCGTTTCCAGTTCGACCGCTTCTGCAAAATCATTTTCTAATTTTGCAGCTTTGCGAAAAAGTTCAGCCGCTTGAATTTCATCGGTGGCCCAGGCATAACAAAACGCAGCATTTTTCCACAAAGTCACCTGACCTGTTGCTTCTGCAATTTGTTTGAACAAACCGGCGGCGATACGATAACAGCCCAGGTTCGCAAGCCGTTGGGCTTTTTCAAACATGGCCTGGTGTTCGGAATCATCAATGGGGCATCGCTCGAGGACGTGTACTCCACGGAACTGGTAAGGGATCTGATCATCGCCGTCAAATTCCAGCAGATTCATAAACAGATTCTGTTGATATTCCTGGGAAGCGACTCGCATGGCCAGCGCAAAATGTTCACGCGCTGCCAGAAAATAACCGCGCATCTGAAGTGCGATCGCAATGCTGATGGCCAAAGGTGTTGCCAGACTGATGTCGACCGCAGCACATTTTTGTAATGCAGTGTAAATGGCTTTTTGTGCTTTTTTGTAGCCTAGCGCCAGAAACGTAGAAGTGGCCAGCAGGGAATGGGCTGCGGGATGGTCGGCGTCGACTTCCAAGCATTGTTCCAGTGGTTTGAGGGCATCTTCAAACCGCCTTTCTGCCATCAGGATCTGAGCCTCTGTAATATAACTCAAAGGTTGTTCGGGATGATGCTTCTTGAGTCGATCCAGCAATTGTAATGCAGTCGCGGTCTGGTGCGTCTCATGCAAGTGAGAAATTTTACTGATTTCATCGCCGATCGAATGACAGCAAAATTTGTATTTTTTTCCGCTATTGCAGGGGCAAGGATCGTAAGAGTCGATACTCATAACCTCGGCCTTCTTTGTTTTCAGAATGTTGTATTAGTGGACTTGTATCTCTATATGAAAACAGTTTTCTCGTACAGGATCGAAGTAGAGTTACGTTTGGTTGAATTTGTTGAAAATCCAATAGGGCATCATATCATAATAGAAACGCAGATTACACGCGCGCAGCGCTCTCTTCTGTGAGAAATTGATTTCTCCCCATGGGTAACATCCATATTTGCTACATCAGGCCGTATCGAATCTGCCTGCAATGGGTAGCCAGACTAGGTGTCTAACGCTTGTTTCATGTCAGCGACAAGATCTTCAGGGCTTTCAATTCCGACAGAGACCCGGACCGTTTTTTCCGTGATCCCGGCTGCACGACGGGCTTCTTTCGTCATCGAGGCGTGGCTCATGCTCTCGGGGTATTCAATCAAGGACTCTACTCCCCCCAGTGATTCGGCCAGCAGGAACAACTTTGTATTCAGCATGACTTTTTCAGCAGCCGATCGTCCTTCCTTCACATCAAAACTCAACATCCCGCCAAAACCATCCTGCTGCCGTTTCGCCAGTTCATGATCCGGGTGCGATTCCAGGCCTGGATAATAGACACGTTCAATTTTGGGATGCGTTTCCAGCATGCGCGCTAAAGTCATGGCCCCACGCTGATGTGCTTCCATGCGTGGTGCCAGAGTTTTGATACCACGTAATACCAGCCAGGCATCAAAGGGAGAGCATCCCAGGCCCAGCGCATTCGCGATGTAAGCCACTCGTTCAGCCAGCGCTTCGTTACGCGATACGACACAGCCCCCCACAACGTCCGAGTGACCATTTAAATATTTTGTGGTCGAATGCAATACAAGATCAACGCCGAACTCAATCGGTCGTTGGAGATAGGGAGAGCAAAATGTATTGTCGGCAATGGTGATTATTTCGGAACCCGCTTCCGAAGCAACCTTGGTAACAGCCTGGATATCGACCAGGTTCAGCAGGGGATTACTGGGAGTTTCGATCCAGATGCCTTTTGTCTCCGGAGTGATTGCAGACTTGAGCGTTTCGATATCTCTCATTTTTACGAAGGAGAACTTGATGCCCCATTTTGTAAATACATCTGCAAACAAACGGTATGTTCCGCCATAAATGTCATCCCCGGCAATAATGTGATCGCCGGGTTTAAACAGATGCATGACCAGTGTGATGGCAGCCATGCCTGTTGCCGTTGCGCGACAGGAGACTCCCCCCTCCAGTGCGGCGATGTTTTCTTCCATGGCACTTCGCGTAGGATTTCCACTTCGCGTGTAATCGAATCCCTTATGGCTTTCCAGACTGTCCCAGTAGAATGTCGATGTTGTGTAAATCGGAGTTGTACAGCTGTTAAAGGTACTGTCTTTATCAACTCCGGTATGAACGCACTTGGTTTCAAAACGCATGGTAAACGATCCAATATTTCGTGATTGATTTAAGAATGACCCAGTGTATGCCTGCAGCGCGGCTCTTTTTTCAAGAGACACCAGACGTGATCTGGGGTTCTGCTCGATTTCTGTTTTAGTGAAGAATACAGTCACTGGCTGTTGGTGACTACTGTTCTGATCAGGGAACTCAACTCAAAGGTGATTGTGCATCATAACTCCAGGGATGCTGAGTTCAGAACCCATGAACTGATAATAACTTGTCGCCTTCCTAAAGTCCTCAACGGGCATCATCAAACAGTGGTGTAGACAAGTACCGTTCACCAGAGTCAGGGAGAATCACGACAATCGTTTTTCCTGCCGCTTCGGGGCGTTTGGCAATTTCCAGTGCGGCGTGCATTGCCGCACCGCAGCTGATTCCACATGTAATTCCTTCTTGACGGGCAAGCTTTCCTGCCATCTCAAACGCTTCGTCATCTGTTACCTGAATGACTTCATCAATCATTGATACGTCGCAGTTTTCAGGGATGAATCCCGCGCCAATTCCCTGAATTTTGTGTTTACCGGGTTCTCCTCCGGAAAGTACAGGACTGCTGGTCGGCTCCACGGCAACCGATTTCACATTCAGCCCTTTTTCTTGTTTTAGAAATCGTGAAACACCGGTAATCGTTCCGCCTGTACCAACGCCCGCCACGAAGTAGTCGACGTTCCCTTCCGTGTCATTCAAAATTTCCGGGCCTGTGGTCTTAAAGTGGATTTCCGGATTAGCAGGATTATTAAATTGCTGAGGCATGTAAAATTCCGGGCTGGCGGATAATTCTTCTGCTTTTTGAATTGCTCCTTTCATACCATCGGCGCCTGGCGTGAGAACCAGATTGGCACCGAAGCCTTTCAGCATTAAGCGACGTTCTACCGACATGGAATCTGGCATTGTGAGCGTTAATTTGTATCCTCGCGCAGCACAAACAAACGCGAGTGCAATTCCGGTATTTCCGCTGGTTGGTTCGACCACTTGCATTCCAGGTTTTAATTTGCCACTGTTCTCTGCGTCCCAGATCATATTTGCGCCGATGCGGCACTTCACACTGTAAGCTGGATTGCGCCCTTCAATTTTGGCAAGAACCGTTGCTTTGAGCCCCTGAGTTAAATGGTTGATTTTAACCAGAGGAGTATTACCGATTGTTTCGGAGTTGTCTCTAAAAATTGGCATGTCTCTTTCTTTCAATGACAGGAACTTCAAGGCGAATCATTAAAATCGGATTTGTATAGACCGAAATATTATCTTGCATCGCATAAACACTGATATAGGACTGGAATTTGAAAGTCCTCACCAGATCGCCTGTATTATGTAAAATCACTGAAAAAGTGGCAATCCCATTCTTATTCAATGTTGTGTCACCGGTTGAATTCAAAGCCGATTTACTTCGATCTGTGGACTCTATTTCGTATTCGGCGATACAGAACTCTGGCAAGTGCGTCTACGATGGAAAACAGAGAACACGAACATCACGGTATTTCCAGAGCGATTTCAGGAAGCATTTAGTTTAATTCTAGGGAAAGAGAGCGCAATGGCGCTGAGGGACCGACTTTTTCATTCTTGCCAGAAGCCGATGAATCAGCAGGAATACTGACAATATCGTCCTGTCTGGCAGAGAATTGGCCAATTATTGAATTTTAAACGCGTGGTGAGGGAACGAGGCAGGCAGACCATTGATCGGGCTGGATCCCGGTCCCAACCAGTTGATCTCAAAAAGTGAACAGAGACTGAAAATAGGGGATGATTTGTACTTGAAATGCCTGCAGGCTGAAATAGCCGAAGAAAGCAGCCGCCCAGACCATCACTACAAATCGAAGGGGGCCGGTGCTGATACTCCGACTGAGAATTTTCGAGTTCATATACAGCAAAATCAATGAATATAAAAACATCACGCCCCCGTTCATGGCAGCTGAAGTCTCAATCAGAAATAAAGGCTGTTTGAATTGAGGGTCGATGTAGCCATATAACAGAATTGCAGAACCCAGCAGAATCTCACTCCAGAGAAACACGTAATAAAGTTTGCTCAATGACCAGTGTTCATTGTCTCTCAAGTAATTTACTTTCAGGATATCCGCAGAGATCCGTGCGGTTGCATCGAGAACCCCCAGTTCGGTGGTGAGTAGAATCGCGGCCCCCATCAGGAGAAACAGCAACTTGAAGGCTCCGCCGAGTCGGTCTTCCAGCAAAGTTGCCTGACCCCAGATAAAATTAAGACCGGAACCAAACTGGGCGACTCCCTCGATCAGTTGTCCGTTTGCATCATAAAACAGGGAATAAGAAATCAGCGACAATAGCACCAGGCAAGCCAGGCAGGTGAGAAAGAAACTGAAGAAGTGTTCGATATTGGCAGCCCGCCACCATTGTTGCCAGCGTTTTTGATTTTCAGCAGTATGTTTAAAATGATAACCGACTTCACTGACCGCCTCTTCCTGACCGGTGATCGGGCTGGTAATACGTCCGATGTATTTGCCCATTCCGTAGCCTTTGTCTTTGATGAAATTGCTTTGGCCAAGATTCATTGTTCCGCCGGCACCGGCAAACGCCAATGCGCCCAGCAGGGCCATCGTAGATAACCCACTGGAATCATCAGGCATCTTCCCGATACTCACCGCACCTTTGAGCATGGAAGTAATGGCATAAGGTTCGATGATATAGATTCCGAGGATCACTGCGATGAGGAAGATCATGCCAACCAGAAAGATCTGGATTTTTTCAACAGTGTTATAAACCACCGGTCCGGTTGTTAAAACGATACCTACCAGAAGTAATCCGGCAATTCCCAGAAGCGTACTGTACTTTGCCTCGTATTGCAGATCATGACCCTGATTGATTTTGTCGAAAAGTACGTGAGATTGATCCTGGCTTTGATTACGAATGAACGTACTGCTCAAGACGTCACGCTCCGATTCATTCATAGGGCCGCGCCACTGCAATGTTTCTGATTCAACTGAGTAAGCGACTTTGTCAGGTAGCCCTTCCAGTGAGAATTGCGAAGGCGTTGGTTCCACTTGAACGCTGGCAATTGTTTCCGGGCCAAAAAATGTCCAGCTCAACATTGTACCTGCACCCGTTGCCCAGCCCGGCCATGCCCAGGGAATAATATTCAACAGTAACATGATCCAGGCCCAGTGTTTGTTCAGTCGGCAGAAGCCGGTAATCGCACTTTCCCCTGTAACCAGGGTCCAGCGTTCGATTTCCATATTCATGAAAAACTGCGTCATCACACCCAGCACACAGGCCCAGAAGAAAACAAAGCCGGTTTTATAAGTGATGTAAGGCCAGAGTACAAATTCCCCAGAACCAAGTGAGAGCCCTGCCAGCATAATGCTGGGACCAATCATTTTTCTCCAGGAAATCGCCGGCGGTAAATCCCGGTATTTCAGAGGAGGCAGTGAATGGTGTGGTATGACCTCATCGGGTACTACTTCTTCCTCGAGATCAGGCTGACTTTGATCTGGCATGGAAACGTCTTTCATGAACGGCGAGCGGAATTCAGAATGTTTTCATTCTAAGCTGAAAATATTTTGCCCGCCACTCATCACAGGCCCAGATAAAGAAGGAGCGCTGAATTACTTGTTGAAGACGAATTGACTGGAACGGTCGCAAATGCAGCATCAGCCATAAGAAAAAAATGAATGTGCCACCTTATTCATTTGTAGTCTTAACTGTTTTGTGTGAGCAATCATTCGTTTCCTGATTCAAATTGCCTTTTTGAAAATCCCATTCCCGCATCTTCCGCTGTGGATACTCACAACTCATTTCCAAATCAAAGGTGATTACAATTTGTGTTTTTTTTGCGGGGGGGGGATCAGCAGATCCTGCAAAAGGAGTTTGTAGACCGAAAGTGGAAGCCGTTAAAGCAGTCATAAATGAACGGCGTGACAGTGAATTATTTCTTTCAGCAACATCGTTTTTCAATGTTGTAAGTGATTTTCAGAGGAGAGAACACGGCTCGACTGCGGCTGTTTGAACTGACTGTATAAAAGATTGTGGATGTTTTGTTTTGATTCTCTGAATGCCATGGCCAATTACATGATTTGAGTTAATTCACCCTATAAAACAAGGCGTTTTTATCGAGTATTTGATCGATTCCATCTTAGAAAAAAAGGGAGACGTATATTGCTTTGTTCACTTCGGGATGTTAGAATCATTTTTGTTGTTTTGGAGTGGTGTGACCACGATTCCATATCTGCCTGGGGGCAGCCGCGTAGTGACCGCTGTAGGTGTCGCTGAATATTTTATCGCGTTGTTTCTTTCCCAAACCATATGATTGCTGGAGTCTTCTGGCTCCGATTGAATCAGGTGTTCGATTTCACGGAACGATACTGAACTGCGTAAAAGGTACGCGCTTCCTGTTTGGTTTTGATATGAAAGACAACGTTATAAAAAATCTGGTAAGGTTTGATCTCATGACGGAATCAAACAAATACATCGAGTCAGATAAATTTGCATTTGACCTCGTTGCAAACCTGGTGCGATCACCGGGAGCATTTCCACAAACGGGAAAATTCAGTAGTAAGATCTGGGCGCAGCTGTTTGGGATGACAGAAAAAAACTTCAAGGAACTTTTAAAAGATTCAGGGATCCCTTATTTTAAATTTGGCAGCAATGTCATCGTTGACGCACAAGATTTCTGGACGAGTCAGAAGCCGAATGAAGTGTAGAGTTTCTCCCGGTTGTTTTGAGGCATTCGATACATAAGCAGCGGAGTATTTTTTTCTTGGCACATAAAACATGAGGGCACAATTTTCCAAGAAAAATTACCGAACGGGCAGGAGTACACAAAACGTGCGTAGTGAACTGTTTTATCTCAATTTTTAGCGGTGTATGTATTGAGTGCATCCAAATATCAGATCTAATTTTTGAATTCTACTACAAGAGCGGATCTTTATGTCTTCAATAATTCAGACCCAAAAGTAGTTTTTAAGTTTTTAGGCTATTACAACAGGAAGTGTGATATTTATGGGGAAGTTTTGGTTGTCTCTAAGTAGGATTTAGTCTTCAGATTTCGATGAGAACGACCTTAATTATTGGCTGGATGAGTGGATAATCTGTATTTATATTACAGGCGAAAACCTTTATGTGACGATCTTAATATTTGATTTAAGTAAATATTGGTTTTGAAGTTATGGAGTTTATTAGCTTCCCTGCCATCTGCTTGAGATTGAATAGCGACACAGCAAATATTCCTCAAGATTCTGGGCTGATCAATGAAAGTTCTTGTCGTCGATGATGTCGGCTATTCGTGTCACTATTATGCGCGATTGGTGGAGAAAATAGGCTTTACTGCTACGATGGCATCATCGGGATTTGAAGCTCTGAAGTATCTGCAATCAGATAACGAAATTCATGTCGTGCTGACGGATCTGGTGATGAGTGGTATGGATGGAGTCGACTTATTTCAGAAGGCACAACTTGTCGAACGCTATTCTGATAGTGGTGCCGTTCCTCCTCCTCAGTTTATTTTGATGACGGCCGTCAGACCGGAAAAAAATTCTCAGGATCGAAATATACAAAGAATTAAGCTTGCGAGTGAAATCGGCTTTTCCAAAATTATGTTTAAGCCACTCGATCAGGATGAATTGAAACAGGAATTGAATGACATGTCGTTAAACGTCATTCATTCCTCTGTCAGTGAAGCGCCCCTTGATTTATATTCTCCGACACAGAAAGTCAGAGAATCGGTGAGGGAAATTGTCAAAGCTGACAACAAAGCAGCGGCGACTGAATTCCTGAAAATCCTCCTGGAAGAGATTGCCAACCTGAAGAAATACTTAAAAACTTCTTGATGAAGGTTCTCCTGCTGCGCTAACCTGGAGTAAAATATTCGCATGAGTCAATTACGTTTAACAAGCGGTTGATTCTCCCGTTTTTTATTTCCTTTGGTTGTAAATTTGTAAGTAAGAGCTATGGCAAAATGTGATCAGGGATATCTCTGCGTAGTTTGTGGTCAGGAAGTCGAGAATATCGAAGATAGTGGCCTCTATCTGCGGTACATCATCGGCGAAGTGAACGAGGATGAACTGCAATTACAGCCCGAGCACCACATCCGATGCAATCCTGCAATGGCCCAATTCATTGTCGATGATCACTTTAATTCGGTGATCGCGGAGGGCCCATTTGATAAGCGTGAACTTGATGCATCTGAGGTCCTTCTTAGAGAGCAATTAGTCACCAGGGGCTGGAAACGATTATGCGAAGTTAAAAGCAAGCAACTCGCGATCAGTGAATTTCCATTAACGTTTCAATGAAATATTTCCAGGTAGCAGCCTTGCTTGCCTGATGCCGGTCTGATCCCGTTCCCCTATTGAGTGAATCTTTAACACCTGTCGTTCTGAGCAACGGCAGGTGTTTTTTTATGCGCAATTTTGGATTGTGCCACTCACGCCATTCGCGAACATTAACACTCATCGAGAGCAATTCTTTCTTCTGATTTAACTGGGATCATAATGCCTGAAACAACTCGTAAAGGAATCTTCATTCCAGCCTGGGTGATTGCTTGTGTTTTTTCTCCCCTCATTGCTGGCGGCGTGGGAGCCATTACCTGGACAGCGAAAACGTTACTCGAACATAGTCATCAACTCATCGAGATTGATGAAAAACTGGATGCGAACAAGGAATTACTCATCGAAATGGTCAATTCGCATGAGAGACGGATTAGTCGTATCGAAGACAGAGTCTTCGGGGGAAAATGATGAATCAATTCAAAATAAGCGACCTGCCTGAAAAACTTGTGGAAGACATGGAAGGACCGGCACCTCCCGAATATTTTGTCTCGAATGGCTGCAGTTATTCCCCAGATCAGTGGGGAGGCGTTGATATCAGACCTGCCTGCCATTGGCACGATTATGCCTATGCGGAAGGTGGTTGCAAGCAGGATCGACAACGGGCAGACGCGGCCTTTTATCGGAATCTGAGGCGCTGCGATCTGGGAAAATTCATGGCAAATATCTACTACCGCCGTGTCAGGCTGTTTGGTGTGGCGGCGTTTCACTGGGCCGAAGGGAAAGTCCCAGTGAATCCCTGGCATTATATTCTGCTGTTCTTTGAGAGGTACATCAAATGGTGAGATCAATCACGTTTCTACTGTTCATGTTGATGACCTCGATTGTGAATGCGCAGGCATTGGCTCTCAGAGTCACAGCGACGGAATGCACGCCAGACGGGTGTCGTCAAATTATTGGAACGGGGACCTGTGCCTATATTGGAAATATGAAAGGTCGATCGGTTTATCTCACTGCAGCGCACAATGTGCTTCAGGCGAAAACAATCCACGTTGGTTATGGCGGTCAATGGTGGGGCGCTCGTGTTATTTACAAGGAATACGCGAACGAGATTGACTATGCGATCATCGAGACGCAGAAGATCAGCGCGGCACGATGTTTTACCGTTGCTGAGAGCCAGCCTGTGAACGGAGTAGAGGCAGTCGCTTACGGCTACTCGAACGGAATTGAAACATTCACAACATTACGAGCGAAAATCCGCGTCAATCAGAACGGGCGGTTTTTCTCAAAGATCGTAGCCAGGGGGGACTCAGGCGGACCGATCCTGGTGAATGGTCATCTGGTAGGCATTATCAAAGGACACGATTATTCGAACACAATCTACACGGATGGGATATTGATTCGTCAACAGTTGATCCGACAGTACGGCAGGCTTCCAGATTGTCGCTGTGAGCCCTCTATGATCGTAGACATGGAAGAACCGGCCAGGCCGAATCTAACAGACAATCGCGAGCAGGTAGCAGCTTTAGAGGTCGAGTTATCCAAACTGAGGGAGCAGCTCGACAAGTTGTCGAAAACAGAGATCCCGGTCCAGATCATTGGGGCTGATGGAAAAGTAGTAACAGAGCAGAAGTATCCGCTTGGTGATCCCATCAAGCTCAGGTTTAAGGCCGTTAAACAAAGTGAGGCTAAGTAATGCCGGACGGCGATATTTTGGAAGTGGAAGTCCCCGTTGAGGGAGAAGGAGAACAGGAGATGGCTGTGGATTTATCAGATAATGTTGCCAATCACATGCTGACGCAACTCATGCAAACCGGAACCGTCGCACAAAATAACTTTGTGACCGTTCAAAAAGTCGTTGATTACGATTACCTGGAAAATAAGCGCATGGTGACACTCGATGAGGCTGTCGGGATTCGTGAAGTCCAGGCCAAGGTAAGCCCCGGCGGGCCGACGCCAGCATAATGGCTGACCCACTGGAAGAATTAATCAGGCAAAACACGGAGTTTCATTCCCGCCTGATTGCAGAAAACAACGAACTCGACCGGGCGTTCCAGAGCGGAGCGTTCGGTCAGCTCGTGTATTCATGGAGTAATAAAGATGGCAGAGGAAGCGACGGCAGCGGAGCAGACAGCTCCTCTGAACTGGAAGGAGAAACTGGCTCAAACATGGTGGAAGGTAAAAGTGGGGGAACGAGCGGAGGGATTGAGACAGGCGGCGACACGGTTCAATAATGTGAATTCGCTCACGCTGGCTACTCGTGAAAAGCTGCTCGGCAAAGAGATCACGGACAATCATCGTCCAGAGGGTGAGGACATGCACATTGGCGACGACAACAGCGTGATTCACCAGTACATGCCGGCAAGCGGGAATACTGCAGGAACGCTCGCAAAACTGGTATTAGGTGCAGGGATGATCGCAACAGGTGTCGGCGTGCCAATTGGCGGCTGGTTGATTGCCGATGCATTGAAGAACGACAAAAAAGAGTCGGCGAGTGAAGTGGTGTTTCCTGCAGATAATGACACACTGTTTGATTTGGAGCTTGTGAAATAGAGGCACGCGATTCAGGTTCAGCTTGAGCACTCGTGCCTGGATGCACCTCATGACAATCATCGAATCCTTTTTAGAATGAGTACTGAACGTTGTTTTGAGACCGAAAACCCAGATTTGAAAAGGAGTGTGTCATGCCTCAATTTATTGTTTACCTTGCGCAAGAAAAAAATCAACGCCCTGTAAAACGGCTTGATCGAGTAGCACAGACTCATGTTCTGGCGGCAAAAATGGTTGAAGCCGAGTATCCCGATCTTGTAGTCAGCTCAGTGCTGGTGAAGCACGAACCGATTTCTGCTTGCGCCCGGTGTGGCGCACCCATTTTCAAAGGGGATTATCACAAAGATCAGATCCGTCAACGTTATGGCGCAAATCGTTGCCTGGATTGCCAGTGATATTTTTTAAAGTGGAGTCAAAATGCAATTAAAAGACCGTGTCAAAAGTTTTCGACGCATTAAAGCATCATTGCTCAAACGCAATGGCAAGAACTGGCGGACCCACACGCAATCTCAGGAAACCGCATTACGGGCGGTTCTGAAAGAGGTGGGATTTGCTTCCGCCTGTCTGGTTCGAGAATGCAATGAAGGAACATTCGAATTGATTGACGGGCATTTGCGGGCTGAGATCGCAGAAGAGGAAAAAGTGCCTTGCCTGGTTCTCGATGTGACGAAAGCAGAGGCAGATAAAATTCTGGCAACATTCGATTTTATCACATCAATGGCGCTCACGGATCAGCTGGCTCTGGGTAATCTGATTGAATCGATTTCTACAGATTCTAAAGATCTGCAGGAGCTACTGAGTGCTCGCCTGTCTAAAGAGATTGCGCTGACAGAGATCATCGAGAGTGAAGATGAATCGCATCTGTTGGTCGATTCTTTCAGTGTCCTGATTGATTGCAAAGATGAGTCCGAGCAGGTGGCGCTCTTGAAGCGATTGAAAAAAGAGGGGTTCGAATGTCGCGCGTGGATATCGTAAGAGAATCTCAGGTAATTCGCAGTCCCCGCGTGATTCAGCTGGAAGGAATGTTTGGCGTTCCTGCTGAAAAGAAGTGTCGCGTTGAGTGGTCTGCAGATCTACCCCTGCATGAGCATGAGTGGCAGATTGGATTGATCGTGGGTCCTTCCGGAAGTGGAAAGACAACGATCGCCAGAGAACTGTTTCGAAATGATTTTGTCGAAGGATTTGAATGGTTTCAAAAGAAAAGCATTATTGATTCCTTTCCCGAAGCAATGGGAATCAAAGAGATCACTGCCCTGCTCACTTCGGTAGGTTTCTCGTCGCCTCCAGGCTGGTTGAAGCCTTATCATGTCCTTTCGAATGGTGAGCAGTTCCGTGTGACGATTGCGAGAGCTTTGGCTGAACAGTCGGAGTTAGTAGTGATTGATGAGTTCACTTCAGTGGTTGACCGCACAGTCGCCCGGATTGGCAGTTGTGCTATTGCGAAAACCGTACGAAAAAGACGACAGAAATTTGTCGCCGTATCCTGTCATTATGATATCCTGGACTGGCTTGACCCCGACTGGATTTTCCAGCTCGCAATCAATGATTTTCAATGGAGGTGTGAAAGGCAATCGCGGCCCCCAGTCTCTCTCGAAATTGTTAACGTGCATCGAAGTGCGTGGGAACTTTTCCGGAAACATCATTATTTAGATTCTTCATTACAGAATTCCGCGAACTGCTTTATGGCGATAGTCGATGGACAGCCGGCTGCTTTCACTGCTGTGATTCATTTCCCACACAAAACAGCTTCCTCTTTCAGAGAGCATCGAACGGTCTGTCTCCCTGATTTTCAAGGGGTTGGCATAGGCAATGCGCTGAGCGAATATGTGGCTTCTCTGTATTGTTGTAAAAAGCCATATGTCAGCGTCACCGGGCATCCCGCCATGATCCGTCATCGGGCAAAATCAAAATATTGGAAAATGACTCGTAAACCTTCTTCTGTGCAGCGCCAGAACGGGTTTGAACAAAAAAGAAAACGTCGTGTTTTTTCGAGTCATGGAAGAATCACGGCCAGTTTTCACTATGTAGGACCAGAACGAAGACCTGAGGCAAAGCAATTCGGTTTGATTTGAGCATACTCAGGAAATCAGGTGGAAAACGATTACCAGGCGGCACAACGTTTCCAGGCAGTATGGCTGCGAAACGCTTCTGCGGAAGCGACTCCGGACTGGGCACCACGGGTCGTGCATTGCTGGAGCATCAGATCCTGCAGCGGAGAGAAGCTGGCAGCTTTGCCACGTTGTAGCTGGCTCTGATGACAATTGAGCATCGCCAGTTTTGTATCGACGAATTCGCTGACATCGATATAAAAATGGGGCTCGAATTGTGTCATGTTGACGGTATCCAGCCACCAGAGAACCGGGGGTTTATTTAGGGCCGGTGACTGGGTTTGGTTACCTGCCGAAGCGCAGAACCAGGTTGCCGCTTCGGTGATGACTGAGGCAGCACGGTGGTCGGCGTGATAATCTGTTTGTGAATGTGCTAGTACCAGTGTGGGAGAAAACTGCCGAAAGACTTCTGTTAATTGGCGACGCTGCTCCAAACTGTCAAACAGGGCACCATCCGGATTTTGACCAAAGAAGAGCTCTGCACCAAGCAATTTTGCCGCCGACTGCATCTCTTGCTGGCGGACTTCAGCCAGATTGTGAACGGGCGGATCAGGTTGCCCTTTATCCCCCTGGCAGAGCACACAAATTCCAATCGTAGCGCCCTCTGAAAAAGCCCGCGCCAATGTGCCCGCACACAGCAGCTCCGCGTCATCAGGATGAGCAACCACTGCGAGAATACGTTCTTGTTGAAAGCTTAATTTCATAATACGAAAGAGTTCTACAGAGAGATAAGTGAGTTGATACTAACGCAGACGGATGTCGGGCAGTTCAGCGATATATTCAGCGACAGTCAAATTGACATCAGGGTGTGTTCGTAAAAGTGAAGCCGGGCAGGCACTGGTGACAGGACCATGCAGGACTCTGCGAATGACGGAACTTTGCCAGATACGATTGCAGTAGAAATGTTGTTCGCGCGCTCCCAGAATTTCTTTCATGCCGATGGTAACGGCCCGCCAGGGAATAATGGAAATTTCGCCGCCTACGGTGACTGAATTGATGGTTCTTGTTTCCCGAGTCAAATCCAGATTCCGTGTGGGCAGCTGCGCAAATTCTTCAGCGGAAATATTTTGTCCTGGTTCCGGAGGTTCATTAAAGGCAATATGCCCATTGATGCCAATTCCTCCAAAGCAGGCGTCGACGCCTCCCCGTTGCGTGATCAATCGTTGAATGGCGTCCACATCGTTTGGGTCGGGGCAGACACGGTTTTCCGGCAATGGCGCCAGTTCCGGATTCAATAAATCATAGAATTTGCGATTCATATAACCGCGAAAACTGAGGGGGTGAGAGAGATCAACCCATTGATCGTTGTCAGTCAGATATTCGTCCATATTGATCAGCATGACATCCCGGAGAGAGTAGCGTCTCTCATTCAACATTTCAGCCAGAATGGGATACTGATCAACGGGTCCGACGGGAACGATTAATGTTGCTGGTTGCCCTTTTTGTGCTGCTGCTTCTATCACCTGCAACATTGCCGCTGCCATCTGCTGAGCGACATCCGACATCTCTTTTACGATAGACAACTTGACGGCAGTTTCCGCAGCTAACATGTCGCGGGTGATTTTAAGATAATCGGGAAATTGAGTTGTCATAGTGTAGAGTGTGCTTTTCCTGCGAGGCAGATTGTTATGTTTGATCCTTCAGACGGTCATTGAAGATTCATAATATAACATAATACAAATTGCCAGCGTGGAATATTCTAATCAGATGAACTTATAATACAGGCATTGATCCACATCAGGGCGTCTTGACTAAATCATTGCCAATGTTGACATGACGAATTTTGAGCCATTTTATCCTGACGAAAGGAATTCACAATGAAATTGTTTCTGGATAGTGCCATCACAGATGAGATTAAGCACAGTCTTGAATATTGGGACCTGGATGGACTCACCACGAATCCCAAACATGTTCAAAATTCCGGCAAGCCTTTTATGAAAGTGATTGAAGAGATCGCCGAATTATTCGCCGGTACAGAGAAGCCTGTCAGCGTAGAGGTTGATCCACACATCATAGATTGGGAACAGATTGTGGAACAGGGGATAGGTCTTTCCAAAATGTCGCCCAACTTTGTCATTAAAGTGGGAGCCAGTGAAAATGGATTTAAAGCGATTCGCGAGCTGACCCGACTAGGGATTCGAACGAATGCAACATTAATATTCTCTGTCGCGCAAGCATGGCATGCAGCGCGTGCCGGAGCGTACTTTATCAGCCCCTTTATTGGCTGGAAGGAAACCTATGGCGATTCAACAACGACATTTATTCTGGAAGTCGCCGAAATGCTGGATCGACATCAATACGATTCTGAAATCATCGCCGCGGCGATACGCAATGGTCGGCAGATTGCAGATGTTGCACTTGCGGGAGCACATTGTGTAACAGCGGGACTTTCCGTCTACCAGGAAAGTATGCAAAACCCTTACACAGTGCATGGAGAGAAAGTTTTTCAGAATGCCTGGGACGCGACACCGAAAAGTGAATGACGTTTTATTGGAATAAACGCCCTCTTTTTCTCGTGAGAATCATAGCAGGATTCAGTATGTCTACCATTAAAGTTAAAAGCATCAGAGCGTCTCGCTGCCATCTGCTCTGGTGCTGCTTATGCGTGATTGTGCTTTGCAGTGACGGAGTCCGGGCAGCAACACGTTTAGAAAAACCGAATGTGATCATTATTTTTACTGATGATCAAGGCTCGATCGATCTCAATTGTTATGGAGCTAAAGATCTGATTACGCCCCATATGGATTCGATTGCCAAAAGAGGAATTCGCTTCACGCAGTTCTATGCTGCAGCCCCCGTTTGCTCTCCCTCTCGCGCAGGCTTATTGACGGGCAGAATTCCGCAGCGCGCCGGAGTCCCTGGAAATGTATCTTCACAGCATGGAAAAATCGGTATGCCTGCGGAGCAGGTCACAATTGCCGAAATGATGAAGCAGGCAGGTTATCAGACAGCACATATCGGAAAATGGCACTTAGGTTATACGGCCGAAACGATGCCAAACGGGCAAGGCTTTGATTTTTCGTTTGGACATATGGGAGGCTGTATCGATAATTATTCCCATTTCTTTTATTGGAATGGTCCCAATCGGCACGATCTCTGGAAAAATGGAAAAGAGGTCTGGCATGACGGAGAATTTTTTCCTGATCTGATGGTGCAACAATGCCAGAATTATATTGAAACACACCGAGACAAACCGTTTTTTCTGTATTGGGCCATCAACGTACCGCATTACCCTTTGCAGGGAACAGATCAATGGCGAAAAAACTATGCACACCTTCCTGCACCGCGCAATAAGTATGCGGCATTCGTATCGACGATGGATGACTGTATTGGCGAGTTATTAAAAACCCTTGATGATTACAAGCTTCGTGAAAATACAATTATCATTTTTCAATCCGATCATGGGCACTCACAGGAAGAGCGGACTTTTGGAGGGGGAGGCAGTGCAGGACCTTATCGTGGCGCAAAGTTCAGTCTGTTCGAAGGCGGGATTCGTGTGCCAGCCATGATTTCCTGGCCCGGCACCATTGCAGAAGGAGAAGATCGCCATCAACTGGCGACAGGCTGTGACTGGTTACCAACCATTGCTGAACTAACAGGTGCAGCGCTTCCCGAGCATCAGCTCGATGGAAAAAGTTTGAAAGCAGTGATCGGCTCGTCACAAGCGGAAAGCCCGCATTCTGATTTCTATTGGCAGATTGGAAAAAGCTGGGCTATCCGCGAGGGGGACTGGAAATTGCTGGGTAATCCCCGTGACACCAGCCTGCAGGGAGAACTCACTAAAGCGGATCAACTGTTTCTGGTTGACCTGTCGAAAGATATGAGCGAAAAACAGAATCTCGCTGCCAGCCATCCGGAGAAAGTAGAGCACCTCAAACAGATTTATGACCGATATCAGAAATCTCTTTCAGAATGAATCCAGCACAGGATGAGAATTTCAGCATGAACCAATCAGAACATAAACAACCCAGATCAAAGGTCAGGTCGTCGCGTTGGAGTATCGCGATTGTGGTCTTTATGGTCGTCTATCTCATTCTGCAATGGCAGCAGGACCAGTCAGACAAACCGGTTGAATTGGTTCAGAATCAGGAATCCATTTTAAATACTGGTGAATCCTCGGGACAAAAAGCCCTTCCGTCTCTGAAAGAAGCAGGTCCTCAATCGCAAATTGAAATTGGCAAAGTTCATGAGGCAGATCTGAAGCAACAGCAAACAGAATCGGCTGCTTCGCAGACAAGTTCGCGGCCCGTAACATCCTCGCCTGCAAAAATGAAACAAACACCGGCGAATTCAAATCGCCCCCCACCCGGCAACACATCTAAAACGTCAGCCGGTCAGTCTCAACCGGAGTTAGGACAACTTCGGGATCTGGGCGGTAAAGTCTGGGAATCTGCTGCTGGATTGAAGTATGGTCCTGGGAGTCAGGAAAAACATCGTTTACTGCATATCATGCGTCACGCGGAAGATCAGCCTCAGCGACCTGGTAAACATGGCGTTTTTTCAGGCGAGGGAGATCGAAAAAAAATACTGGCTTTGATTGACGAAGCCTATCTACAGGCGCTCAAAGGGGGGAGACAAGTAGCGACAAAGAAGGAAGGGGATCGCACCGTCTATACAGTGGATATGGGACGCTCTGTCGGGTTTATCGGAGGGCAGGTCGGGAACAGACAGGGGAAACCATCTGCCACCAAAATCCGCCTGGTTCTGGAAGGCACCAATGTCATTACCGCATTTCCATTATAGCTTTTGAAACGCAGGATCAGAATTCATGTATTATGTCGGGACATGCCCGTTTTGTGAACAAGGGAGTTTGGGAATTCGTATCTGCAGCAAAGCGGGGGATGTTGTCCTGCTGTGCGATGAATGTGATGCACTGTGGCTTTCAACCAATATTTCAGAAAAGCCTCTTTTTCCCCGGGAACCGGACCTCCCCTGCCCTTGCTGTCCGGGAAATTTGACCGACTCTTCCTCCCATTGGGCCGACCTGGGAGAGATTTATCAGAGAGGCTGGATTGCTGTTGTCAAAGGAGAAACGGTTTGACATTACAAGCTGTTCATCGCTCAGGCTGTGTCCAGGTTCACTCCGGTGTCTTCAAGGCCATTCGGACGGAGCATCATAGAACGAGAGTCGCTATGGTGAAATGTGATGCGCTCTAAAAGACAATCTCTAAGGTTGATTTCTCTTTGAGAACCTTTGATTCAATCTTGATCGTATCACGTGTGGCGGGGATCTTTGATCCGGGAACCTTGACGATCAACTGGGCGACGCGATTTTTAAGAGGCAGATAGTCACCTTTACTGACAGGTCTGATATCGCCATTGGCATTAGGAGTAAAAGTGGAGTTGGGCCATCTGGCATCCCAGGGAATTGCCTGACGATGATCATCAGTTCCGAGAACAAGTCCTGACAGATCAGAAGCGCGATACCGGGTGGATTTGTAGTTATAAGGCAGTTTCACCTGAATGATGATCAGATAGTCTTCATTTAGATCAGGATCTTTGGGAACGGTCCAGGCTGTGAAGCTACCGACGGTAACCGCATTTCCCATCGGCTTCAGTTTGAATTCTCCTCCCCCACTCCCCTTCCCGTCTCCGTCCTCTTCTCCTTCACCTTTTCCAAGATGCATTGAAACATCTGCTTCGATCTCTTTCAGCGTCGATTCATTTTCACCGGTCACTGTTTTTACCGGTTGCATGACATTGAACTCAGTTGTTTTTCCGCCCGCCTCTTCTTCAATGCGTGTGTCTAATGGACCACTCAGGGCAAAATTGTCTTTGTCATCAAGGCTGATCAGTGTTGAGATATCGCCACTTCCCTGAATGCCACCCACGATGACAATCGCCATGATTGTCAGGATTGTCGTATGAAAGAGAAATGAAACTAAGTAACCGGTAACCATAAAGCTGGCCAGCCAGAGGATCGCCTTTTCTTTGAAAGAAAGGATTGGTTCTTCATCTTCGGCAGAATGCGAATCGGCCTGCGCGGAAAAATCTTGCTCTCTGGTTAGTAAGGCTTGAGATGAGTCCGTAATAATCTGAATTGCGGACTTGGTTTGATTCGACATGGAACTCGTCGCCGATAGGGAAGAACCGGTCTCAAGCTTGCGAGAGTGAGCTTTGCCAGACCGTTCTATTTTATTCAAATTCATGAGGCACTATCCTGCATCAGATAATACTGAGTAATGAGGACGGCCCAACAGGTCTTATTTCGTATTACTAATTACGTACGATTATATAATAGATCTACCAGAATTGAATTCTTTTTTTCCGAAGAAGGATAAGTTAACCGTCAAAACTGGAGACCAGGCACGAAAATGACACCTGGGTTATAGAAAGAATGCTTTTGTTACCAACCGGTGTATGGTTTTGCGGATCAGATCTAAACAAGCACTCGATGGAGTTCCTGAACTGTTGTGATCCCCTGGAGGACTTTCGTTTTACCAGATTCTTCCATGGTGGTCATTCCCGAATCAGCTGCCATCTTCAAAATTTCTGACTGTGGTGCGCCTCTGAGTATGGCTTCTCGCAATTCACCTCGGATGCCGAGTGTTTCGTAAATCCCGGTTCGACCAAGGTAACCAGTCTGAAAACAGTGATCACAGCCTGTTCCTTGAGTAATATTAGAATTGGCTACCTGGTCAGCGCTGATACCCAGATATTCACACGCGCCAGCATCGAGTTGATAAGGAGCACGGCACTTCTCACAGACGCGCCTGATGAGACGTTGAGAAATAATTCCTTGTAAACTATCGGTGATAAACATCGAGGGAATGCCAAACTCTCGGAATACGTCGATTGCTGCGACGGCATCATTAGAGTGCAGGGTCGACAGTACGCGGATCCCTGTAAGTCCTGCTCTCACAGCAATATGAGCGGTTTCCGAATCGCGGATTTCTCCAACCATAATCACGTTCGGGTCCTGTCGCAGAACTCCTCTTAATGCTTCGGCAAAGCTGAAGCCGATCTTAGGATCGATCTGTATCTGATTGACACCTTCGATTCGGCGTTCAACAGGGTCTTCGATCGTCGTCAAACTCATTTCCGGCTGATTGAGATAGTCCAGGCAGCTGTAAATGGTTGTGCTCTTTCCGGAGCCTACGGGCCCGACACTCAAGATCATGCCGTAGGGAGCATGACAGTATTTGACTATTTCAGCCGACTGATGTTCGCTAAGCCCCAGTTCGCTGAATTCGGTAAAACGCTTGTGATCTGGCATCAGCCGCAAGACCAAACGCTCGCCATGTATGGTGGGCCCGGAACCGACACGAATATCTCGGCGGTTCTGTAATGTCTGATTATTGATATGCCCATCCTGAGCAAGGCGTCTTTCGGTGATATCCATATTTGCTGCTAACTTGAGCCGCGAGACGACTGAAGAGGCCGCTTCCTTGGGAAGCTGGATAATATCATGCAGCATACCATCCACTCTCAGACGCAGCCTGAGCCCGTCTTCCAGCGGATCTAAATGAATGTCCGTTGCCTGTAGTTGAAATGCTCTTTCCATCAATAAATCGACAAGGGGCCCAGGGCCTACGACATCGACCAGTTCCCTCAGTTCTGCCTGTAGTGCCTGCTGGCGACCCTCTTTTTTGTTTTCTGTTTCTGCTGGCTTGTCTGACATCAAATCAACTCTTTCTGTCCTAACAATAGTCCTCAATGTGAATATGTCTGAGCTGGAAGAAGGTTCTGATTAATCTTTAGATCAGTTTGAATAAACCGAGTCCCCCCAAAATGAGGCAGCAAATCAGAACCACCCCTCCCATAATTCGCAGATTTTTTCTACGATCTTTCAGGGCAGTTAACCCAAGTAGAATACCTGCTACAGAGAATGATATCGTGGCTGCTAATGTGGCTTTAGGATTTAAATTGAGGGAGTCACTCATGGAAAGCACAAAGCAGGTGATGGCAGATAATAGAGCGACAATACCCAAAAGGATTGGCATCGAGAATATGCGCCGGCGTTCGATGCGTTCTTGTTTCAAAGTCTGATTTAAATAGGCTTTCGCTTCTTCTTCAGTCGAGACGATGCACCATACTTTTTTGAGTCCAGAGATATTGAGAACTTCTTCCACCATCTCGCTGGTATTGAAAATGGCCGTATTTCCACCTTGTTCATCGACCAGTTTCCAAACTTGAATGACTACTGCAACAAGAGAACTGCTGATATAGGTCAGTTTTGTTAAATCGATGATGACCGAGGGATTTTTTTGAGCTTTGAGTTCCAGCAGCAACGAGTCACCCAGAGTTTCTAATTCGTTCCATGCAGATTCATTTAGCGCTGGAAGAAGTTGAACCTTGAGATAGTTGTTGACGGCTGATATCTGGTAAGGAACGTCTTGGGGAGCCATTAAACCAATCTCCAACTAATCTCAATGCAATACAGTATTTGAGGGCCCTGTATTAGCTCAATGTTTTACCATTGATTACTGGTTAGGTATTACTGCTTTATGCCAGCAATAAATTATGAATATAGTCCAAAATACCAATGCAACTCGATTTTACCTATCTCAATTCGGACCAAAGTACTGGATTTGGTAAGTATTCTCAGTGAAACAAGTTCGCTCCGTCTCAAGTTAACAAATGCAAATCATTCGCTTTATACGATTGCAGACCACGAGGGCTCATTTGATCACTGTTTCATTGTGGAAACAGTAAAGTCTTCGAAGATCCTTTGCAAATTCTTAACCGGATGTATGATCAAAAGTAGATGTTACGTCAAGTTTTCCGAAGATAGCGATTATGTCTGCCAGCCAAGTTAGAAAGGTCAAACAGTTAAATACCAAACAGTTAGCTGAAAATCAGTTTGACTATGGTTTTTAAGCGTACTTATAATTAGGAAATGACCGATTTCACAAAATAGGTTGTTTTTGCGCACAGGTTACCTGTAGTATTTTACAAAAGAACTCAGTGCAAGTTAAAGGATCTCGACGGATCTTTTAATGTAAATCACTTCTTAATCCTCTCAACCTGGAATGAAGTGAGAAGTGAATAGATAATCCTCACAAAATAAAGCATAATAAATACAGTTACAAAGTAGTTAAGCGTCTTTCTAAAGACTCAGGAATGCATCAATGACCCGTTTCAGTAAAATCCTGTTAGTACTAGTGCTTTTTGCTAGTATCGCTTTCATGGGATTTGCCGCAGTCAGTGCAGTGGGGGGACCCAACTGGCAAAATGAAGCGGAAACAATGACAGGCTATTTGTTTGAGTACCAACCCGGCGAGAACCCGATCTGGTCCGTGAAGACCAGAAGAGGGGGGGAGCAGATCTCGACATCACCTGTTTTAGCAAAAGTGATCGTTGCCGCTCAAAAGCACAAGCTTCAACAACAGAACGAAAAGATTGATCTGATCACAAAATCGATCCCCCCTCTGCAAAACGCGATCAAGAACTGGGAAAAGATCAATCAGGTGGATCGTGACGCAATGGATGTGAGTGCGGGGGAATTAAAGCAAAAGATTTCTGGCCTGGATGTTGCGATTACTCAGCTGGCCAATGAAGGAATCAAGATCAGCCAACAAACACTGGAAGTGAATCAGGAGGCAGCTGAACGCAGGTCTGATGTCTTTCGATTGCAGGATCAGATAGATGAAATTCGGAATGAGAAATATTTAGCTCAAGAACAACAAAAAACTCTGCGGGACTATATTGCCAGAATCGAAGGTAAAGTACAGCGCCTCCAAAGACAAAAAGAGTCACTGGAGAAAGCGGTTCAAGGAACTGGCAACGGCTATGAAGAGAAAGCAGCAGTCTCTCAAAAATGATCGACTCTGATCTCATTGATTAGATGAAATCAACTAAACAACACAAAACCCGTCTTTATATAAGTATCAGGAGCGATTAGATGTCGTTTGTCGGCAAAGTACTGGTCGTCGTTCAAGTTGTGCTCAGCGTCTGTTTCATGGGCTTTGCAGGGGCCGTTTTTACAGCTCAAAACAATTGGCGCGCAGAGAGCATGAAACAGAAGGAAGCAGTTGCCAACCTGCAGAAAAACATGACTGGCTTGGAGTCTGAATACAGTAATTATAAAACTGAAACGACTCAGAAAATGAATGATGCGCTGAGCGCTGCACAAACAGCCAAAGCTGCCAACGATGCTTTACAGGCTCAGAATAAATCGTATCAGAATCAACTGGAAACAGTACGTGCCGAGCGAGATACCTCTGTTGCCCAGGCTGAAACCACAGGTGAAGAAGCAAATTTTCGACGTCAGGAGTCAGACCGCCAACGTGTTGTTAATAAAACACTCCACGATACGGTAAATGATTTGCGGTCGAAGATCAAAAATCTGGAAGATACGATTTTTACTCAATCCATTCGGGAAAAAAATCTGATTGCCAAACAGAATAAAGTACTCGATGAGCTTAAGTATTTAAATAAAATTGTAGTGAATCTCGGGGTGGATCCCAAAGATCCAGCCATCGCCGGTATGCAATCACCGCCACCGGCTGTTGAAGGTTTGATTATCAATACGAAAAAAGACAAACAGAACGGAACAAAGTTTGTTGAAGTATCTCTAGGGAGTGATGACGGGCTCAGCAAAGGGCATCAGTTGTACGTTTATCGCTTTGGTACGATAGAGAATGGAAATCGTCCCAAGTATCTGGGTAAGATTGAACTTGTATATGTCGATCCTGATAAAGCTGTCGGGACAGTTATTGACGCCGCCAAGAATGGTGTGATTGAGAAAGGTGACCATGTCAACTCGAAGCTCTAAAACCAAGGGAAAAGCTGCCGTAGGAGAGTCGGGTGGCCCCAATATTTATGTAGGACTGCTTTTTGTGTCTTTGATGGCTTTGATCCTGGGGATCATATTCCTCGTCATGGAATTAGGCAGCTATAATTGGGAGCTGGGTGGCTAGGAACTATTACGAAAATTCAAAAAAGCACTGTGTTTCATCAAACACAGTGCTTTTTTTATTGGTGAAATCCAGTTACCAACCCGATGTGATTTCCTGTAAGTGAAAGTATGGATCATTCAAGCCCCGGTTTCAATTTCGAAGCCAGCCGCCTTCCAGCCACTGAATCCTCCGTCCATCGAGATGACTTGTGTATAACCCATTTTTTGCAGATTGTCTGCTGCCAGAGCTGACCGAAATCCGCCGCCACAGTAAAGTATCAAGAGTGTTGACGTATCAGGAATCAACGCCTCCACATCTCGTTCAATGATTCCCTTGCCGATGTGTCTGGCTCCGGGAATTCTCCCCGCACTGAACTCGTGGTCCTCTCGCACGTCAATCAGGTGAAATTCTTCTCCTTGTTCTGTTCGTATTTTTACATCATGCACCGTACATTCAAGTACACGTGACTTTGCATCTTCCACAATATCCAGAAAAAGTTTGGAGTGATTTTTGGCCATAATCGTTCCTTATCGTAATCAGTATTTACCGTTCCTCTGCGAGCAGGAACGATGAAAATAATTAAATATACCTGTGCGTCAATTCGGCAGAGTTGAATCGAATAAATGGGTTGTATATGGTTTGATATTAGCAGGAAACTAAAAAATCTTCCATCGCCTGATTGACAATATCGGGTGCTTCCATGGGTGACATATGGCCGGCATCCGGTACTTCGAGGTATTTTGCATGAGGCAATCGAGAAGACATGTTTTTCATGACAGCGGGTGGCGTTAATTGATCTTCACTTCCGACAATCAATAATGCAGGTACTTTGATGTCAATTAATTGATCAGTGAAGTCTTTTCGTACTGCCATGCCTCGCTGGCTGGCGGCAATTCCCTCACGGTCCGTTGATTCGATCATCTCAATCAGGCTTTTGGAAACTTCAGGTTGATTAAGTTGAGAGGTTTCGCTGATGAGATTGGGAATCATGGAAGACGAAATCGATTCAGGTCCGTGTTTCAATACAAGGTCTACCATTTTTAATCGATTGTTGACACCTTCTTCTGAATCAGATTCTGAGCGAGTATCACAGAGAATAAACGCGCGCAAACGTTGAGGAAAATGATTCCAGAATTCCCAGGCAATATAACCACCCATCGAGAGTCCACAAAAAATGACAGGTTCCGCTAGCTTCAGCTCGTCTAAGAGCGTGTTCAGATCATGGGCGTGTTGTTCCATGGTCACAGTACCCCGGGTAACATCAGAAGCGCCAAAACCGCGTAAGTCCGGGATGAGTACAGTAAACTCTTTTTTGAACCATTCAATCTGAGCCTGCCACATTCGGGAGTTTAAAGGAAATCCGTGCACAAAGAGCAGGGGAGGCCCCGAACCAGCCATGTGCACTCGCATGTTGATTCCATTCACAGGCTGGTCAACGAACTGCTGGCTCATCACGGTTTCCTTCTACTCGACAGATCAAATATTATTTTATGAGAAGCGATCATCACCCGAAGCTGATTTCTCAAAGTGTCTTTTTACGGAGTCTGGCTCAAGGCCCGGCTGATACCCTGCTCTAAGGACTCTGTTGATTCCGAATCCACGTTCCAGACTACTTTTCCATCAGAGCCGATCACCCAGACTTGAGGAATGGTTTCCGCTTTAAAAGCGATCAGTGAATCGATGGCTCCATAGCCGTTTGGCCACGTGATGCCCGTTTCTTTCAGCCACTGTCGAATTTCGGGAAGCAATTCTTCTCCATCTGATGTAAGTCCGATAAAGGCTACATTCTGATCCTTGAATTGCTGGTACGTTTTGACAATGTGGGGGGCTTGCTGGCGGCAAGGCCCACACCAGGTCGCCCAGGCATCAACCACGATCACTTTTCCCTTCAAATCGTGTTCCTGAAACGGATCACCATTAACCCAGCCTGCTGCCTGGATCGGAGGGGCAGTCGCTCCTACCTGCAGAGAGGCGCGATTTCCACTCGCCAGTTGTGGACCAGGCAAACCAAAGCCGAACCATGCGGAAAATAAAAATGCTCCGGCAATGACGAGCGCAAGAGCCAGTAGGAAATCCTGCTTCACACTTTTATTGGCCATGATCGCGCTTTCTGCAGTGAGGTTTGTTTCAAAGAAATCATTACAAGTTGTAGAGTTCACTATACTTGTTTTGTAACTGAGCAATTAACGGTTCGTGGGAGAGAGCTTCTCCGGCGACAACTTCAACCAGGCGATTCGCTCGATATAATTTGCCTCGTCGGTGTATGTTCTGGTTCAGCCAATTTTTTAACGGTGCAAATTCTCCCTTTGCGATGAGTAGGTTGATGTCTCCCAATTCTTTTTCTGCTGCGTTGAAAAATTGTGCAGCATACATATTTCCCAGAGCATAGGTCGGGAAATAACCAATCAATCCAGCACTCCAATGGACATCCTGCAGACATCCATTGGCTGAAGTGTCAGGAGTAATTCCAAAATACTCGATGAACTTTTCGTTCCAGGCAGCTTCCAGGTCAGCCGGTTTCAAGTCTCCCGAAATCAATGCTTTTTCCAGCTCAAATCGTAACATGATGTGCAGGTTATAAGTAACTTCATCTGCTTCTACACGAATAAATGTAGGGCGGACGTCATTGATTGCCCGATAAAAAGCTTCCTGATCAACAGTTCCCAGTGCTTCCGGGAACAGCTGCTGAGCAGGTCGATAAAAATAATCCCAGAATGCACGACTTCGTCCAACCAGATTCTCCCACATTCTTGACTGCGATTCATGAATTCCAAGCGAAGTCGAATTTCCCAGGGGGGTACCAAAATGTTCTTTGCAAAGCCCTTGCTCATAGATCCCGTGTCCTGCTTCGTGAAGGGTTCCAAAGAAAGCGCCTGGGAAATGGTGTTCGTCATAACGCGTTGTTAAGCGACAGTCGCCAGGTCCGAACCCACTGCAGAATGGGTGGGCTGCAATATCCAACCGTCCGGCGTCAAATCGAAAGCCAATTGCCTCTGCGGCAGAAATGCTGAATTCGCGTTGTTTTTCAACAGGGTAGCTTCTTGTCAGGATGGAGATGTCAGGTGTGACTCCCGAATCTTTGATCGCTGATACTAAAGCGACAAGCTCATTCCGCAGGGGAATAAAGGCCTGTTCGATCATTTCAGAAGTTGCCCCTGGCTCATATTCATCGAGCAACGCGTCATAGGCATTTTTCCCCTGATAGCCTGTCGCAGATGCCTGTTCGCGTTTGAGGTCGATCATTTGTTCTAACCAGGGCAGAAAATCTTTAAACTGATTTTTTTTTCTCGCTTGTACCCAGGCTTGTTGCGAAAGCGTACCTACCCTTGAAAGTTCTTCGACCAATCGGCGTGGAAGCTTTGTCGCCCGGTCATATTCATGACGGGCTTCTTTGATATTAGCCAGTTCGGATGCGTCGTCAGTTACGGTAGAATTTGTTTCCAGTTCAAGCAGCAAATTACCGATTTCCGGATTTGTGGCCTGCTCATGAACCATACCTGCCAGCAATGCCAGCTGATTGGCACGATGTTCGGCCCCGTCAGGAGGCAGATTCGTTTGCTCATCCCATTCCAGAACCGCTGAGCAGGAAGCTAATAACGCGGTTTTTTTGAGTCGTGTGAGTAACTCTTCATATGCTTTCTTCGAAGCAGTCATCAGTCGATACTTTCTATGGAACGGTTACGGATTATTATAGAAGTGTAATTTTCAGGAAACGATTTATCTCTTTGGGAACTGAAATTCTACCACGCTGAGCAGCGAAAAATGTTGAGAAATCACATCAATCAGCCTAACATCTAAGCGGGTATGATTTTTGTTTCAGTCCTGTGCGGATTCATCATCGTATCGGCCTCCCATTTGATAGAGTGGTAAAAACCGATAATAAACTTCCAGGCAAAGCGTGCTTAAGGTGGTCGAGTACAGACGTCCTCCATATGGTCCCCACGGCGGGCGCGGGTCCCAGCTGCCTGCATTTTCGCCGTGCGTCACCTGTTCCGAAATCAATAACTCACGCAAGTCTTCATTCCATTCTCTCCATGGATTACCTCCATATTGATACATGGCCAGTGTCCCATAATACCAGTAATAGAGGTTATATTCTGAGAGGCGCGGAGGACGTTCTGCGATAAATTGGATCGCTTCCCTGCAGGAAGGATTATCTCTTCTAATCCCCAGCATTTGCTTACAGAATAATGATTCAGCTGTCATTGCAGGCGTAGGAGGGGTTGCCGGGTCAACCATACGATAGGTGGCTAAGCCGTTGTCTTTTCCGAGGCTCCGTTCTTTTAAAAACTTCACCATTAATTGTTTGGTATCTGATGGAATGGGGATTCCTGCAATTTCGGCACTTTTAAGAGCCATCAGCTGCCAGCCGAACATACTCATATCACTTTTCTGACCTTTGACGTACCGCCAACCGCCATCATAGGGGTTTTGATTTTCTACGATGTACGAGACACCGCGGGCAATCGCTTCGCGGAGTTTGGGATTTGATTTCGGATCGTTTTGAAGTCCATATGCTTCCGCCAGGGAGTAGGTTGCCATCGCATGTGAATACATACGGGCATAATGAGTTGCTTCACCGCCGAGAAATCCATTTGATTTTTGTTGAGTAATCATCCATTGGATAGCGCGGTTCAGGTTATCAGAGTATTGTCCCTCATCCTGAGTGTAGCCAGCACCCAGAAAGGCCAGTATTGCCAATGAGGTCAAACCAGCATCAGCCTGGGCACCTGCATTGCGACGATCAATACCCTGTTCGTCAATTCTAACTTTTCCGGCGCCAAATCGGTCCGCATCCCAGAAACCGGCTTGTTCCTGGTGGGTTGCCAACCATTTCAAACTCAATTCGACAGCTCTTTCGGATTCTTCTGTCCCACCAAAACGCTGGGCAATTTCTTTGCGTTTTGACAGGTTTCTTAACCGATATGTCGCCGGGATATTTGCTTTTGTTCGATTTGAGACGGCATCAAAATTCGGTCGAAATGCATCAGGTTGAGGCCCTCCCCGATTAATGGTGAGTGGTAGCGTACTGCGTTCTGCCATCAAGCGTTCTGAATTCGGGTTTGCTTTTCCGGCCGGCGTTTCTGGTGAAGATCTCTGAATCGCCCCTTCCGACGTAGACTGCATTGTGCGGGATTTTCTTCTGGTAAAACGTGGCTCGGCAGGTGCCACGTTTGAATTTTCAGGAGTCGAGGCTCCCGTCTCAACTCCGGTCGAGTCTATTTTAAGGTTTGAAGGGGCCGGGCCTGTCCTTTTTTGAATCATGTTATCCCGGGCATTGCGTTCCAAAGTCGACTTAGGATCAGGTTGTGCACTCAGGGCAAGCGTTTTCTGTTCGTTGCTGAAAGTGGGTTGGATGCGATCAACGGCACCCAGTGTTGATTGCCGTTCAATATTCTGGTTTGCTTGCCCTGTGCGAATCATTTTGCTGCGGAGAGTTGATGTCGAAGGCACGGAAACTTCAGCTCGCGATTCGGCAGTGGTGTCCGTAATTTCGAGTGGAGCTTGTGACTGAATTCGTTTTTGACTCACACTTTGAATGTTCACCTTGGAGGGAGTGATGGGGAGATCGGTTTTGGAAACAATATCCGGCATGGGCATTTCGGAGATTTCCTGAGGTTGTTCTTTTTCAGGAGGGGCAACCAAAGGGGTGAATTCCGGTCTGGTCAAATCAATCCGGGATAATTCCTGTTTTTCAGGATTGGTGATTTTTTCCCAGACAGGGGTATTTCCGGTCTGCTTGTTTTCGATCGTCTCGGTGCTCTCGGCCAGAATTTGTTTAATCTCAATTTGTTCTTGATCCGGGTGCGTTTCGGCTAACGACTTTGGTGCGTAATCAGGCCAGAATGTCACAACACCCAAAGATAATGAAAGGTGTACAATAATTGAAAAGAGCAGCGCTTTTGATGAGGCGTTTCTATCTCCCCAGCGAGTTACCAGCATCGATAAGAGATGAATGGATGCGAAAATCGCTGCCAGGATTAATACACCCCACAGTATCTGATCAAACGAAATATCGCGACCAGCCAGGATTTGCTCGATCAGGTTGTGGATTCGATTTTGCATGCTGTTTATTCGTCTCTCAAACGATTGGCTAAAGAGACAGATCGTATTTTGGCACGGTGACAAATCTCCAGGATATTCATTACGTTCTGATAAGGGCCAGTTGAATCACCTCTGATTACAACGGACTGGCCTGGAAAATTTTGTCTTGCCAGTTCTAAGGCCTGTTCTAATTCTGGCAGACTTTTCTTTTCACCATTGACAGAAATTTCTCCGTCTTGTTGAACATTCACAATAATGTCGTCAGGCAGATTTGTTAATGGTTTTGCGTCTGTTACCGTTGGCAGTTTAATATCGTATTGACGTTCCATCTCCGTAAATTGTGTACCGACCATAAAAAAAATAATCAGCAAAAATACAATATCAATCATTGGTGTTAAATCGAGCTTTGGCTCTTCGACAGTACCCGTTTTTAACGGCATGAATCTATTCCTGATGTGAGCAACACAATCCCCAAAAACCTCTGTTGTTCTTTTTATGAAACCTGACGGAATATTATACTGTATTCGAAGTCCCATATCTGTTTCAACACGCGAATATTATACAGCGATTGACCGGCTTCTCGTATATTATATTCACTATCCCGTCTGGCGGCCGTCGACTTTCATATTTGTTTGAAGTAGCCTTACTGCGATTTACCGTGCATACTCTGTAATACTGCCTGGACCCGTTCGAATCACTCAGTCAAAAGTCCTTTAGATTTAAGATGTTAAGCAAAATTACAACCAGAACAGTTGCAAGGACGTCCGGTGTCGGACTTTCTTGCTCAGGTACAGACGCTCATTGTGAAAGTAACTTGGGAGAATTTCTGAAAAAAGCGATTCTGCTCACGAACTCCTTGAGTCTTGACGCGCCTTTCGTGGGAGTTATCTGGCTCTGGTGCTTGTCGTATTTATACTCAGGGAATATCGAATTCCATCATTATGTCATTTTATTTAGTGTTACCTGGTTAGCTTATTCTGGTGATCGGTTGCTGGATAGTATTCGAATGCCAGTTTTTTCTCATGGGAAGCCTCCCCGCCATCTGTTTGCCACGATGCATTTCAAACCCTTGATGTGTACCTGGGCACTCGTTGCTGTTTTTTCAATTCTATACCTTTTTCATACATTAAACAGGACCGAAATCGGTGGGGGATTTTGTTTACTCGCGATGTTGCTGATTTATTTTCTGGCCTGTTTTTATTTTCCGAGTCAGGCAAGGGGTTTTCTCCCCAGAGAATTATTGGTGGGATTATTTTTTTCCATTGCGACTCATTTTTTTATTCTGATTCAACTGGAGTATTGGAGTTTCTATTCTGTCTGGACCTCTGTTTGTTTTCTGAGTTTGTGCAGTTTGAATTGTCTTGCGATTTCCCGTTGGGAACATCGATTTGACAGTCAGGCAGGAGAGGTGACTTTTTTTACAGCGAACCCTGGACAGATTCATCGATTTCGGAATGTACTTTCAGGGTTTATCTGTTTGCAGGTCTTCGCCTGTTGTTTTTTGATATTCATGCAACTGATGCCGGTATTTGAGATCTCAGTGCTGACGAGTACTATGCTGCTGCTGATTCTTGATCGATGTTCACTGCATCCTCATTTAAAACCGGTCTTAGCAGATTTTGCGTTATTCACGCCATGCGTTTTTTTGAGTTTCCTATGATGAATTTCGATCGAGTTGCACCTTATTTTAAGCGTTTAGAAAAAATCGTCTTTAATAATCAGATGCAAGGCTGTCGAACAGCTCAACTTGGGATTTTACCTTCTGTAAAAAAAGCAGCATTGATTGGTGAAGGAGATGGGGAATTTTTAATCGAATTTCTAAAACACAGTGACTGTGAACAAGTCCATTACATAGACTCGAGTCAGACAATGCTGGATCTGGCTCAAAAACGATTGCGGGAATCCTCATTGCATGCGTTGGACCGTGTGGAATTTTATCATCGCGATTTGATACTGGAAGCGATGCCAGACCAGGGCTACGATTTGATTGTTACCAATTATTTTCTGGATGTGTTTACCGAACAGGCACTCAATGAATGTGTTTCCAAGATTGCAGCCTCGTGTAAAGAAAGTGCGCTCTGGTTATATGCAGATTTTCAGATCTCAGGGGGCAGGCTGCAGCAGTTTAGAGCAATACTATGGATCAAGGTGATGTATCTGTTTTTCAGGTTAGTGGCTCAAATCCAGGCCCAAACCCTGATTGATCCCGCCACGATTCTCGAAAGGCATGGATTTAAATTAGTTGCGAAAAAAGAGTATGGACGAGGCTTGATGCGATCAGAGTTAAGGCAACGGGATGAGCGTTTGACGATGTGATCCTCAATTTACTCAGATAGGATCTTGAGAAAAGAAAGATCGATTGTGCAGATCAATAGAAACACGATCTGAAAGACGGAAGCCAGTCCCTCAATATGGGTATCTTTCACTTCTACATGATGATCTTCCAGTTTTCTCATAATCCAATATAGCAGCAGTGAGGCGGCAACGAGTGCCGGGGCCAGATAGCTCAATGAAGCCCATGTTCCCAGTAAAAGCAATGGGATTAAGCACAGGCTGCCATAGCTCAGTTGCTTCCTGGATAGAGGGCGATCAGGATTGACCCATCTGGCGTCTGTATCGTGTGCGGATGCAAAGCAGATTGAAAAGGGAATGATCCATGTTCCTAAAGAGATGGAAATCAGAATCAGGATGCAGGGGATGAGAATTGAACTGGAATCAGAGAGCAGGTGATAAAAGAGCGCCATTCGTAATAACATGAAAACAATGGTGAGCACAAAAATATTGCCAGCAGATGATGACGACGTTGATTTTTGGGATACCAGCAGCGATCGACTTTGCGGGATCGATTCGGGAACAAAAGTGCGAAGAAATACCAGTTCCAGTGAGGCAACGAGTAGAACGGCAATCCCCATCGGCCAGAAAAATTGTGTCACTGCCAACATTAAGGTCAATGCTAAAGCCAAACTGATACCTGCCAGCGGTAAAAAAAAGGTACTTCTTTTTTCAATCGTTTCTTTGCGATCCGCTTGAAGATGTAACAGGGGGATCCGAAAAAAACGTTGTACCGCTACAAAATACGCAACGATATAGTCGACCCAGTCCGTTTCATTTTGATCTGCAGGACCAGATTTGTTAAAGCGTGGGTCATCTCCCGAAGGCTGTGAAGAATTCATCATAAGGTCAAATAGTCCTCGACTCAGATGAGACATATCTTAGATACATGTTATCTTTCCGTAGAATCTTCCTCGCAGGGCGCAAGAACAAGGCCCTCGTATAAAGAGGGCCTTGAATTTGTATCAACTCGAGTCATATTCTTACTTCGTTGCGTAACGCAAATCCATCAACATTTGTGTGATGCGAACGGCCGTTTCCTGAAGTTGATATTTCTCACGAGTTTCACAGCGAGAAATATTCTCATGTACTTTAAACCAACTTTCAAAAAGTTCTGAACTTTTTGTGCGGAGGAGTATCATCGATGAGGGTTGGGTCAGAGTGATCCGGTGAAGTTCATGGGCAATGGTTGTGAATTCTCGAATCGAATCTTGTGTTGAACGTCTGAAAGCGGGTGATTCTGTTGCCAGCCAATGTTCTGCAATAATGGAAAGCTGCGCACTTTGAGCTTCCAGTGAAACAACTAACTTAGAAATGTCGATATTTTCTGATGGTTGTTCCATCCGAAGCGAAACCCGCAAAGCGCTGATAGAATCATCAACTTTATCCAGCAATTGTAATGCTGCAGGACTTTCGACTGTGTGAAACAGTGCCGAAAAGTCTTTCCAGGAATTCTCAATGTAAGTGAAGGAAGTAATCAGTTCACTGCTGGATTCGTTATGGTTAACCGTATCAATCAGATTTTCCACAGTTCCATAAAATTCGTCAGACGTTGAGATATAATTAGCAGGCGGTAAACTGATCAAAAGTCGAAGCGTGGCTCTTCGATAGAATTCATCGACGTCACGCTTCAGAGCTTCCGTCAGATGAGCAATTTCCTGCAGATTAGCTCCATCCTGAGGCAACCATAAAAGTTCTTGAATGGATCGGTCCTGTTGTACGACGCGTTGGACTCCACGACTCAAGATGCGATTATGGTATGGTCGCAGGCGAGTTGCGAAAGTGTTCCAGGCATCACGATAAGCCAGATATTCGCGTTTAATGGAATCATAGCTCTGTCGGTCAACAATCAGGTTTGAAACCTGAACCATTCGTTGTTCAATTTGTTGCCCTTCTCTCACCAGTTCGAACTTTAGGGGTTCGCGAGAGAGTTCCATCTCAATATCTTGCACTAAGATGCTTAATGCATTGCTAAGAGCTGATGTTTCTCTTAAGAGTTCTGTCCGCTTCAGTTGAGGTCCTGTTTGAAGCAGGTCGCCCAGTTTGCGGTCACTCTCATTCATGCTTGTGATTAGATTTCTGGATTCTCGATCTAAGCCCCGAACCTGCGCTAACTGATTAGAGACGACTCTCCACAATTGGTCGATTTCACTATATTCCCCAGCAAGTAAAGTATAGTCGCTAGTACGGCGAACTTTGTCTGCAAGTATCGATGAACGTGCTCTCACTTTCAGTACGTCAGCAACATACTCTCGAACGCCAGGAACCTGATACATCACCCTGTTAAGACTGGTTGCTAATGCAGAGCTATCGCTGGAGAACTTTTCCAGGAGATCTCGCACTTCATTCATATTGATGCGTGAAGTGTTTAATTGAGGGGCCGGGGGCAGGTCTAAACCGGATGGCTTATACTCACGGTCCCGAGTTGCTAAATCAGATTTTTCCAACAAGCGAAGTAAATCATTCACTAGTTTGCTGTTATTGTCATTCGGAGATTGTGCATATGCGCTTGTGCTGATGTAAGCAGTGGCGAGCCCGAAAATCAAAAGTGCGCTAAAAGCTTTGGTTGTAAAAGGCAATAAACCCTTACGATTTTTGTAATGACAAACAGTGTGGCTGGAGCGGGAATACATTCACACAATCCTTTCTTGTGAATTCTACGTCTTGATTAACCAATGTCATCCATGACGATCACTCTGTCAAAAACAGGATGAATATCAAACGATGAATGGTACTTTTGGCCCGTTTAATAGCAAACGCGTTGTTTAAGATCTGATAAAAGATGATGAAGGTGCAGTTCTACTTTGAAAGCAGTTTCCAATGGCGAGTTCATCTTACTCTGAATATCAGGCGGCGAAGTTTACTGGTTTTGCGGATTACGTCAAGACCATGCTTGGCCTGATTCGATCGCGGTTCATCACTTAGCAACAGGCCCTGTCATCGAAATGAAAATGACAGGTATTCCAGCAGGTCGAATTTCGCACCAGTTACGGGCCTGGGTAGACTGCGGCCAGTTGCGGGGTTGCGTTGAGGTTAGTGGTTTTGTGGTGGTGCTACTTTAATAATCTGTAATCATAAAATGGACGATCGATTGTTTGATCCTTTGTAAATTTGGGCACGTTCATGGATATGTTGTCAATGTTACACGCGATCAATTGATTACTGGCGAGCTGCGACAAATTCAGTAAGGCTATAAAGCACTGTAATATATGGGTATAAGTCAAGTTGTCGTTTTGAGAAAATTGAATGGCACAGTGAATGCTATGTATCTGATTTAGCCACTAAACAATAACCAAATGACATCAATATGATTCTGCTTATGGAAGATATTGGTGGTCAGCAATAACAGGAGATTTTGCAATGTTAGTTTTAACTCGAAAACGTGATGAAGTAATTCAAATTGGTGACAACATCGTGATCAAGATTCTGAAAACCGGTAAGGGGGCGATCAAAATAGGGATTGATGCTCCAGAAAACATACGGGTCATTCGTGGAGAACTGCTTGAAGAGAATACACCAGAATCGATCGATTCAGAGGCTTCCACTCTGATTGACCAGGCATTGAATGCGCAGTGTGCTTAATAAGCTGAAGTAGAACGGGGCATAATATGTGAGCCGTTAAATGTATTTTCTTAGTATCCGTTAAGCCATCATAGAGGAAGTTGATAGGCCGGACTTAATAGTCGCCAGGCGACTTATCTTGGAGGGGATCATGAACCGATCACAATTTAATTACAGTCAAAAAGAAACCATTAATTCAGCTCGTCTTCTGGTATGGGGAATGGTCCTACTGATGACCGCCATTTTCTTGACCGGATGTACCACTCTTTCCCACGCTGCGGAGTACGATCCTTACCGCCAGGATTTTAATCGTCCCGATAATATTCGAACTTTCGATAGTAATTCGGATCATACGATTGAAGATCTTCTACCGCCGTCCTATTTCAGAGATGACCAGTATCAAAGTCGCCGTCCCATCAATGATGGTTTCGGATCTGATGATTTTGAATCAAAATTGAAAAGATTATTGTCCGGGAGGGATCCACAGTATGATCGTGCTCGTGATCGAAATGAAAGCGATCCCAGAGAAAGACGAGATTTTTCCCCAAGGCGTCAGCCGCGTGGTTCTTTTGAAGACAATTACGACGATCAGAAATTAAGAGAACTGATTCAGGAACTGCGTCAGAGGTCTTTACCTCAGTATGATCGGGAACGCTACGAAACGAAATTTCCCAATCAAACTCCGATCGACCCAAATCAGGCAGTCAGAAACAAACTGTCTCAACGTTACGCCAGTCCTTCAGTTCTCGGAACGCTGCAGAATCTGGATCCTCAAAGAGCTTATGCATTCTATCTGGAAGTAAACCGGATGATTGACTCACGCCATGTGCAACCACCTTCCTATGATGTGCGAACTAAGAAGGCTTTGCAAAACCTGATTTTTGCCGTGGAGAACCAGGCATTTCTGAGTACCCATCGTATTTCAGCATCTCCTGAACGAATTAGAATGGTACAGCAAAGTTGGCAGCAATTGATGGATCAGAATCCTGCTCGCAATTCCCAGGAAGCAGTGACCGTTTTGCGTCAGGCAGCGGATATTGCAGGCAGCCAGCTCCAAATGCCGGCGACGGGTGTGATTTACGAGTTTGCTTATGGTTCACTGGATGCGCTCGATAAACACTCTCGATTTGAATTTACGCCCAGTGTTTCAGGGCCTCGAGTCGATGCGGGAGACAGTAATATTGTGGGTGTGGGAGTACAACTCAAGACGCATCGTGAAGGAGCTGTCATCTTACGTACCCTGAATGGGGGTTCTGCACAGAAAGCCGGGCTTCAACGTGGAGACATTATTGTAGGGGCAAATCAACGAACGTTAGCCGGGCTTTCTCTGGATGATGTTGCCAACTTGATTACGGGACCCGCAGGTTCAACAATTTCTCTCGAAGTACGCAGGGGAAACCAGAACGCAAAAGTCAATCTGAGTCGTCAATCAATACGTATCACGAATATCAGTGAAGTGAAAATGGTTGATGCACAACAGAAAGTCGGGTTGATTCGATTGGAGAAGTTCGGGGAGGGAGCTGTTCAGGAATTGGATCAGGCATTGTGGAACCTGCATCGGCAGGGGATGAAATCGCTGGTATTTGACTTGCGGGGAAATCCGGGCGGTTTATTAACGGAAGCAATTTCTGTCTCGAATCGGTTTGTTCCCTCTGGTCAAATCGTTTCTACCCGGGGACGAAACCAAAGCGATAATTCGGTAGAGTCTGCCACGCGTGAGCAAACATGGAAAATCCCTCTGGTGGTATTAGTTGACGGTGACAGTGCCAGTGCCAGTGAGATTTTTGCCGCTGCCATACAGGAGAATCGGCGAGGTTTGATCGTTGGCAGGAAAACATATGGTAAGGGAACCGTCCAGACACATTTTCCATTGCAATCTGTTTCCGGAACATTCTGGCTGACCACTGCCAAGTTTTATTCCCCGACGGGTAGAGAAATGGCAGGGGCAGGCGTGAATCCTGATGTTCCAGTCGAAATGTCCGAGCGTGAATTGGAAGAAGTTGATGCTCTTGATCGGGATCTTGAAGCAGGCGTCAATGCGATATTAAGTCAAAAACCTGGCGAACTCGTAAATAATTTGCCCTCACGGCAACAGGGAAACCCAATACGGTATCAGTTTTCAGGTTGAACTGAGTTCCTTTGATAACCAGGTTTCTACTTGTTTTTGATAAAGTTAAGACTCTCGTTTTTGTGTCAGATTCGATATAAAGCAGTGTGCTTTTTCCGTTGCCCCGGGTATCGAGACTGGTATGATACGAGAGTCTTTTTTGATCAATCAGGGGATTGTCAGAATCTTAATTTCAATGGGTATGATTTTACTCAGTTCGTTGTGTTCTCAAGATTTAAAATGAAATGTGTCATCAGCCAGGATATCAATGCTGGCGCCAATCTGATTCGAAACGGTGAGTTAGTTGCATTTGCAACAGAGACCGTTTATGGCCTTGGGGCCAATGCCCTTGATCCAGAAGCGGTTGCTCAGATATTCGAAGTAAAGCAAAGGCCTCACTTTGATCCTTTGATTGTTCATATTTCAAAGATCGATCAACTTGATCAACTAACATTTGGATTATCAAAACAGGCGGAAAAACTTGCAGAACAGTTTTGGCCCGGTCCGTTAACACTGGTACTTCCCAAAAAAGAAATTGTCCCTGATCTAGTCACATCAGGCTTAGGCTCTGTGGGCATTCGGATTCCTGCTCACCCCGTTGCCAGACAGTTGTTAGATGCTGTGAAGTTGCCAATTGCGGCCCCCAGTGCGAATAAGTTTGGTTGCCTGAGTCCTACTCAGGCTCAGCATGTGGCTGATCAACTGGGAAACGAAATAAAACTGATTTTAGATGGGGGGGCATGCACGGTAGGTGTTGAGTCAACGGTGATTCAATGCGTCGGTGCCATTCCCATATTACTTAGACCGGGTGGGATTTCGTTGGAAGAGATCGAATCTTGTATCGGGCAGGTTCGTCTGGCAGGGATTGAAGATCATGCAGAAGCAAATTCCCCTCTCAGTCCCGGAATGCTGCCAAAACATTATGCGCCACGCACTCGATTGTTTATTGTAAATAATCCGGATGAATTACCCGTAAATGGTGTAAACGGGCTGCTGAGTTTATATCCACTTGAAAAAACGATTTTGAAAGATTGTCAATTTTCTGCGCAGGAAATTCTTTCACCGACAGGTGATTTGAGAGTTGCAGCAGGAAGATTTTTTACCGCTTTGAGAAATCTGGATGCAGCAGGAATTGATAATATCGTTGCGTTACGAATGCCAGAAAAAGGGTTAGGCAGGACCATCAATAATCGTCTGGAACGCGCTGCGATATCTTAATCAACGAGACGTACTCACGCCTTGTCGAAATTCCGAGATACACTCATGGATCGCAGTAAATAACTGGCTACGATTAATTGGTTTAGTCGCATAATTATTACAGCCTGCAGAGAGGCATTCTTCGCGAGCGCCACTCATTGTATGAGCTGTAAGAGCAATGATAGGATTGTTATATCCCTTCGATCGAAGTAGTTTTGTTGCAGCATAACCATCCAGTTCCGGCATTTGCATATCCATCAAGATCACGTCAAAAGGAGCCGCTTTTTTAGTGGCTTCCAAAGCCAGCTTAACTGCGATTTTGCCGTTTTCGGCTAGCGTGACGTTTGCCCCTGATTTATTGAGTAAAAAACAGATCAATTTCTGATTATCAGTGCCATCCTCGGCCAATAATATATTGTAGTTCATCTCGAAATTTGTTGCCGTAGTTGCATTGATTATTGCATGATTGATTTCATGTTCGAAGGCTTGATTATCCACAAATTCTACATCGGAAATGGGGCCATACTTTATGGTCACTGTGAAAGTAGTTCCGGTTCGGTACTCACTATTGACGTATATTTCCCCTCCCAAAATGTTGGTAAGGCGTTTGCAAATGGTTAATCCCAGTCCGGTCCCGCCATACTTTCGTGTCGTGGAAGAATCTGCCTGGACAAATGGCTGAAAAAGTCGAGAAAGCTGTTCGTCGGTCATCCCGATTCCGGTGTCAATGACATCAAACTGTAAACTTGGATTTTCAGAATCGATCTCGATTGTCCTGACGACCAGTTGAACGCTTCCCTGTTTAGTAAATTTGATTGCGTTGCTGAGCAGATTGATCAGAATCTGACGAAGTCTGATGGGATCACTTTGAATCAAATTTGGAATTGTTCCATCGATTTTGATTGCGAGATCAAGTCCTTTGTCGATGGCTCGAATATCCATCAGTGTTTTGACATCTTCAAGCAGTTCGATGAGGGAGCATTCAATGGCTTCAACATCGAGTTTGTCTGCTTCAATTTTTGAAACGTCGAGAATATCATTAATCAGTTCAAGTAAGTATTCTCCATTCTTTTTGATAGTGTCAATGTGCCGTATTGTTTCCGGATCTTCATTTCTCTGGCGCATGATTTCTGCAAAACCTAGAATGGCAGTCATCGGCGTGCGAATTTCATGACTCATGTTTGCCAGAAAAGCACTTTTGATGTGGCTGGCTTTTTCCGCCTCTTTATGAGCAATGACAAGGTCTTCGACCATATGATTAAATGTTTCTGCCAGGCGACCAATTTCATCCTGAGAATCCACCTGGATACGATGTTCGACATTACCCGCTGCAATAAGTTCTGCACTCTCTGAAAGCTCCAGGATCGGGGCCACAATCCCACGTGATAGAATCCAGACTGAAAATAATCCAAAAATCGTACCAATCACGGCTAAGAAACTGATCACTATTTTTGCCGACTGAATTGAAGTGTCTGCATGATGGGTTGCTTTGACCGTTTTCGTGTGAATTAATGGGTGAGCCTGGTTATGCAGAAGATTATCAATCTGGTCCAGGTTCTGTTCAAATTTACTCAGAAGTTGGTCAATATTATCGGTTATTTTTACAACTTGGTTTCCCAAAGAAGTAGCCCTGGCGAATTCAATATCAATTTCTTTAATTCGTTGTTTCTCTACATGATTGGAAATTGCTTCCAGATATTTCCCTTCAAACAGCTTGAATTTTTGTTCTGCTTCAAAAATTCGAGATAATAAACTTTGATTTCGCTTAACAATATATTCCTCGATTGAACCAAATGCGATGTTCAGATACTTTTCCATATTATGAGAAGCATCTGCTTTTTTGATCCCATCATCAGACGTATCGTCGTTTGACTTTATCCTCTCATGATCAATGAGCTGATTAATGTGGCTTACATGGTTTACAAATACTTTTAATGCAGCGTCTCTCTGATCAGCCAAACTAATAATGGAAGCGGACATTTGATTATAGTGGGTATATCTGGCTGCGATTTCTTTGCTTAATAGCAATTCTTCATTCGTAGTGGCAAGCTTATGAAATTGCAGATGGTTTTCTGCAAAACCATCACGAGAAGTGATCAACTTTGTAAGATGCTTTTGATTTCTATCTCGTACATAATCCAGAACCGCTCTCGCACTCTCTCCTGCTTTAATTTCCATCTCAAGAATGGATTCTTCGAGAGGTTCTTCAACATTCACAAGTTGCGAAATATCCTGGTTAATGTTGGTGATCTGGAATAACGTAACGATTCCACTGATGACTTGTACTAATACCAACAATCCAAATGCAATTTTGAGACGGTCTGCAATAGACCATTTTCTCAACATTGTCGCGAACTGTGCAACTGGTTTCTGCTTGGATTTGCTGGTGAATCGGCTCTGTTTCATGGGAAGTCGGGAATTAATCAAATAGAAGATTATGCATGATCAATAATTTGTAGTGTGTGTTGAGAAATAACCTACTCAACCAGAGAGGCATACGCCTCCTGTGAACTGTATCTTCAAAAATAAAATCTGATTGAAGTAGATCTGAGAATCGTTTAAAGATTGTCAGAATGATTTCAGGGAGATGTGGAGAGTAGGGGTTGCAGCGAAAATAGTAATGAGTCGTCGTTCAGCTGGAAGAAATCGAGGATGATTTAATGAGGTGGCTATGTGAGATGACTTATGGCAAATGCTGCTCAAAAAGAGAAGCAACCTGGAAGGATGTCAATAAAAAACGCCAGCACCGTTCAGAGGGGGGTGAACGATACTGGCGATCAACAAAAAACTGGTTTTCTAATTGAAAAGCCGGCGTGATCTAAAGAACTGCTCTTTCATTTCGGCAAAAATGAAAACTGAGTAGAAGATCCAATGTGCTTCATTTCCAACCAGATAGATTCAAAGCTGCTTTCTCTCGAGTGGTAACTTAGTCGTGAGTCTGATAAATCTGGCCGATACTTAGTAATCAATAGCCTTTATCAGGTCATTTAAAAGTATCGTGATTTACTTGCGTGAAACCGTAGAAGAATTGAGAAATCAACTGTTGAAGTGATTCTCTTGGATTCCCGGATCGTTACAGAAGTGTCGATTGTGACGATATTCTGCACGTGGAGAATATTGGTTTTGCAAAAATCCGCGGACTGGTTTTATGCTCGAACCAGGCAGCACTGTGACTTGATTTCCGCTGCGATTTGGGAAAGCGGTAAGACTTTATCGGCTAAACCTGCATGGACGACTGCAGCTGGCATGCCCCAGACGACGCTCGTTGCTTCATCTTGAGCTATAATGGTACCGCCAGCACGAGCAATATCATGACTGCCTTCGATGCCATCGTCGCCCATCCCAGTGAGCATCACAGCCAAGGTCGCATTACCAAAATGTGCTGCCGCCGATCGAAATAAGGGATTCACTGAAGGTCTGCAGAAATGCTCTGGAGGGGCTTCACTTATCAGAGTCACTTTTTGACCATTATTGTCTCCAATGAGGAGATGGCTGCCTCCCGGGGCAACATAAGTCATATGCGATTCCAGGGGTTGATTGTGCTTCGCTTCGACGGTTCTGCGGCCACTGTCTTTTTGAATATGTGAAGCAAGAATTTCGGTAAAACCTGGTGGCATGTGTTGAACGATCAGAATTGGGATCGGGAAATCGACAGGAATTTGAGGTAGTAATTCGGCAAGCGCTCTCGGGCCACCCGTACTTGTGCCAATTACTAGTACTTCAGGCTGTTTAAAAAACTTTAAATTTTTGCTGAATAAGCTCTTGCCAGGTGAGCTGGGGTGAGAATGTTGTATTTGAGGACTGGAATGAGTTTGGACTTTGTTTTCAGGCAAAGAAGCACTTGTCGTTTTTTTAGAACCGACGGCTTTGATCATCATGACCAGTTCACGGGAGAGCACGCGGATACTTTCAGCAGCGCTCCCTGTTTGAGGTTTCGCAACACATCCTACTGCTCCAAGTGAAAGAGCCCTGACTGTGGTTTCTGCTCCTTTGCTCGTCAATCCACTGGCCATGATGACCGGTACTTTGGGAAAATCTTCCTGGATTTTTTGTAAAGCAGTCAACCCATCCATCACGGGCATTTCGACATCAAGGATGACAACGTCCACAGGATGGGACTCCATCCAGCTCAGTGCGCGTTCTCCATTCATTGCCGTTCCTGCGACGACAATATCAGACTCTAGTTCGAGAGACTTTGAAATCAGGCCTCGAATTACAGCTGAATCGTCTACGATGAGGACACGAATGGGACTAGGGGTCATGGTTTTACTTACCTGCGAAAATAGTTCGATTGGATGATATACTTAGCCAAACAGGAGTTTGAAGCTTAACAAGCTTACATGCAGGCTCTGCTATATTATAGGATAGGTCAAAAACAGGCAGGTTGCAGAGAGTAAAGTTATTTTTGAAACTAAAGGCCAAGAGTTATCAGGGCAACAAGCTTATCCGTTATAATTAGCTCGTCAGAATATTCATGGTTGATAATCAAATAGAGATATTTATAGAATTAAGAAGATAAATCCCTCCAAGGAATCGCATATGCCTGTCCATCCTCAAGTCACCCAATACCTCGAAGAAGTAGCAAAAATTGACGTCCCACCATTTGAGGAGATGACGCCCGAATTGATAAGATCTACTCTGACTCCCTCTCCAGAGCCTCATCTTCCTGCCCAAAAAATTGAAAATCTCACATTATCGATTAATCAGGCAGAAATACCGATTCGGATTTATACTCCTGCAAACAGACAAGATGTTTCTGACTCAAAATCTCCCGCACTTGTTTACTTTCATGGTGGTGGCTGGGTGATGGGGACATTGGATGCTTATGATGGATTGTGCCAGGATTTAGCAGGAACGTCTGGATGTAAAATCATTTCAGTCGATTACCGCATGGCTCCCGAATATCCTTATCCGATTCCATTTGAGGATGCATTTGCCGCGACGGAATGGATCTCAAGCAATGCCGACGATTTCGAAATCGATCAAGAGCGAATTGCTGTGGGGGGCGATAGTGCGGGGGGAAACCTGGCGACGGCAGTAGCTCTGAAAGCGAGACAATCAACAAGTCTGAACTTAGCGTATCAGCTGTTAGTTTACCCCGTGACGAATTATCAGTTTGATACGGAATCATATCTGAAGTATGGCACGAACTACTTTCTCACAAAACGCGCTATGGAGTGGTTTTGGGATCAATATCTTCCAGATGAATCTGCAGGCCGTGAATTTTATGCGTCTCCATTACGTTGTAAAGATCTCAGCGGATTACCTGCTGCGATGGTAATTACTGCGGGGTACGATCCGCTTTATTCTGAAGCTGTGCAATATGTAGAACAAATGCGGCGATCAGGAAATCACGTTGAACACATTAATTTTGAAGACATGATTCATGGATTCTTCCGACGTTCTGACTTATATGATCGGGCATTTGAAGCAGTTCAGCTGGCTGGAAAGAAATTAAATGAGGTTTTATTTCGAAAGTAAATCCAAAATCGTTTTCAATTATTCTTCAGAAGCAATTTGATGCAAGCGGTTTGCAATCAGTATTTGCAGTGCAAAGCAACTCAATAAGCTGAAATAGAATACAGGTAAGATAATGCCAGTTTCGCCAGTCACCGTATGAAATAATAAAAATATGATTTGTAGAAAGGGTGTGACACAAGATTCAATCAAAACCATAGTGCCTATCGCAAATGCAAGTGCTCCCCATCGTACCAGAATTGAGAAGTATGTTAATAAATGCAAAAACACAGCGAATTGAATTAAAAAAAAGAGCAACAGAGAACTAAATCCCGATTCAATAAGATTGTAGAGACTATCTGGTGCAATGAGAACAATGAGAGCTATTCCAATGCAGACTGGTATGAGTGCAACGCTAACCCCCCAGATCTTTTCATAGGCGAGGCGTAACATGGAATGGGGAAGTATCATCAGCAGCGGGAGCATTTTCTGTTTTCGTTCTTCACGAAAGATGCGTGAAGTATAGGCAGTGCATTCCACAACAAAGCCGATCACCAGTAAAAGCAATGAAACTCGCATCAATTCTTTCCAGGAGTATGAAAAATAGTAGGTGGGGTACGAGTACTTATCCAACCATAGTCCTCCACCGACCAGCGAAAGAATTACTGAAAGGTACAGGCAGGATTTAATCAGCAATCCTTTTCTGCCTCCAGCTAAAAAGTGAAAGTCCTTCCAGGCAAGTGCCAGTCGTCCGGGTCTGGATTTTTTCTTCTTCCGTTTGTGATTCTGAAACCAGATTCTCTTTTTTACTATTGAATTATCTTTAGTACAACGTTCGAACAGGAACCAGGCAGTCAGAAAGCAAAATACTCCGATCATAAAATTACTGATGACTTGAGTGGTCATCACGGAATCCGAATATCCGGTACTCAAAATGATATTGATCCGCTCGATGATTGAGATCTCTCTACAAAAATTGCAATAAGATGCGAGACTCTGAGAAATGAAATCGTTTGCTGCCAGATACCCTCGTGATTGAAGGTTGGACGATATTTTCGTCAATATGACTGGGGAGAAAAAAAATATCAATAACGTAGACATGACCAGAGAAATTGCGACTCCGGAACGTTTTGCATACACAGAACAGAGCAATGAGAAATTAGCGATCAGAATGACATAAGCAATCATCGCAATTATTGTGGCATAAATCTGAAGTGGCGTGATGCCTCCCAAAGCGACTGCCAGCATTAAGAATGGGAGTTGTCCCAGCAGAAGCAAAATCACTCTTAAAGCTCTGACGGTTGATTTTCCCAACAGCAATGCAAGGGTATTAATGCCGGCTAATTTTAGTAAAGGAAGGGTCTCTTCTTCTTTTTCTTCGGTAATGGCTGTTGAAAAGAAACCGATGCCGGCCAGTGTGACAAGCCAGAAGTTAAGCCAGACAATTTTTGTAAAAAAATCGAGCCCTGGTGCACTAATGCGAGAGCTGGTTAACCAGGATGAGAACAAAATTAAAAATACGATTCCGATACAGGCAAAGCGAAATATGTGAGTTTTTTTGAGATGGATGTCTTTTTTTAATGCGAAGCTGGTAAATATCAATGATCCTCGCAACATACATGCAGTCTTTCAATTTCAGAGTAAACACACTCAGTCTGCTTGACGCGTTAAGGGTATTTCAAGGCAATACAACACCAGCCCCTCTTTGCGCGAAATGACGGGTGTTTGGAGAAACAAGCCATCAGGAATAGCACTCAAGATGAACAGTTTTCCTTGGCTTTCAGGATAATGTAGCTTCCGACTGTCATCAAGAGAAGTAAGTTTCAAAGCACGCTGCAGTAGGATCGGAAATAAGTGTTTTAAAGAGGCAACACCTTTTTGATCTTTTGGTCTGGAAAAAGGCAAAGCACCCGTTGGTGCCAGATAATAGGGATCGAGTAGTGCGTTCGTACCTAGTACAGAAGATAGATTTCTGGAAGTACCCTGGAATTCTAATCGATGGCCTTCTTGTTCTAATTCATATAATTTTGATCCGAAAAGGAAATGTACTTGATCTACCTGCTGCGGGAAATGTTTGTCAGTTTCCAGTGAAAGTACTTCCAGCCCCATATCATTTGACAAAAACGAATTGACGCTTACGCCGAAAGTGGATTCCGGAATATTTCCTCGATGGAGAAAACTGCGAGAGGAATTCGTCGGAATATCAACCAGCATATTTCCCTCACTTCCACTGGTGGCAGTTCCATTCACCTTTGAATAATCTTGACATGTAGTATAAATATGCGAATCACCAGAATGCGATATCTTGAAATTTCCTCCCGATGCGATTCCCAGACTCGACCATTCAGTAATGTCGAATTCTTTGTCAGGTAAAAGATTAGCGATGATCAGAGAATGTATTTGAGATGTACGGCTTGCGCTATACTGACCAATGATTAAAAAAATCAGACAAAACAACATGGTACTTCCTAAGTAAAAACCATAAAAAGTGTAATGATTATTAGAGAACTTAGTAACCAGAAAATAACCTGGCCCGGCAACGAGTAAGTAAATAAATGAGATCAAAAATATAAAATACCAAATTTGTTTGCTTGTACTCATTTCAGTCAAAGCGACTAAAATATCTTCATCACTGGCAATTGAGTTTATCGTTGAGTTTTCAGGGGAAGGAGGGGATGACGGATTGGGTAATTGAGGGAAATCATTTTTCTCCAATTCATGAGTTCGGAGATAATCGACAGAATGAATGTTATTTATAATTAATTGCTTGAGTTCCAAAGGGGGGACCTCGGCCAGATTTTTGCGATAAAAATGAATAATTCCAGCACCATATTGTACGGGCGATGTTGTGTTACTCACGTTTAAAGGGGAAAAAGATTCGGGAAAAACAGGCAGTTCTCCATTCGGATTTTCGAAAATGTGTACGATTCCTCCCGAATAAATCCATTGCAGAAAAGTGATTCTGCGAGATTTTTCCCATTTGGGAAGATGATCTAAAAAGACGACACTCAACGGATCGACGGCACCTAGAATGGGAGGGAACAGGTCTTCGGGATACTGCTTGATCCCGGGGATGACTTTACTCAAGCTATCTGGCTGGATCAATTGAACCATAACGGCGCTGGCCGTCGCACGAGGTGATAAAAACGATTGCACACGCTGTTCGGTTCCGTGTTTCCAGCTGATTTTCCAATTGTCGGCTGATTCTGTGAGATAGGGGTAAAACTGAACCCATTTCTTTTCAAAGGGAGCAATATAAGTTGTCGTTGAAAGCGCGATGCCTATTTGCTGCCCGCGAAATGTTTCTCTTTGAAGCCTGATCTCGCTTTCAAATGGTTGTGACTCGGTATTTTCAACTAATATTGTCACAGGGTTGATTTTGTAGGCTACCGGACGGTCGCCGAATCCCCAGCGTATTTCATGAATTTCAATCGCTTCAACGATTTGAGGATACAAAAAAAGTAACATCAAAAGATAGATGGTACTAAGGTATCCGGAATTTGACAGATTCGTCTTCATATCGGAAATTCTAATACGCGCCGATCAGGTTACCATCATGGCGATTGGCAAGATTTCTCAGGATCTCATAATTCGTTTTCTGGCTGATGAAACGTACTGAGCCATCGCCGAAACAAAAATGAGCCCCTTCCGTATGAGGACTCGAAAATCCTCCCACCTGAAGCAGAGCCTTCTGTTCTTCGGGGAGGGGCAGTAGCCCTTCCACTTCTCTGCTATCGGAATCTTTTGGTAATGTATCCCAGGGTTCGAGCATGCTGTCTTCTGGATCCTCTTCGAAGCGGTATTGATGATCTGAGCCAAATCTCTGCATTTGGTTCAATGTGGCTTGGCTCTGGTTTATATCGTTGATTTTGGTTCCCATATTTCGAAGAGTGGATGAAGTGCCAGACGTCCAGCTCAAAAAACCACCGTCGACTGTTTCTCCTACAAAAATCGTATGAGATCGACCATCTTTCAGGTCTTTATCACGAATACTGCTGTTGAGATATAAGATCCCATTGTTGTCTGCATCAATTGGTACTTCAGTATCGTTATGGCAGCCTGCATAATTATATCCCCCTCGACTACTGGAAGGACACTGAAAACCAGGCAGGAAATAGTTCGCTGTCGTACGGTTGACTTTGTCGTAAACTCCAAATTTGAAATCATAGCTGCGAAACGCAGCTTTTTCGTCCAATAAAGGGAGAATTTGGAGGACCCAGTTCACATGATAGCCGATAGGTTGATTCAGAATGGGGCCCTGCGGATTGACCGTGCCAGGAGGCAGAACCAAATGGCTCATCTGGTAATTATGAAGTGCAATGCCGATTTGCATCAGGTTATTTTTACATTGAGTAGCGCGAGCCGCTTCACGGGCCTGCTGAACTGCGGGAAGTAAAAGTGAAATCAAAATCGCGATGATCATGATGACGGCGAGTAACTCAATCAGCACAAATCCGGAACAATTACGGAGTATTTTTCGTTTTAAAAGCATGGAACGACTTTACTTCTGTTGTTAGAAAAAAATCTTACCCGGAAACCGATGATTCTAAATTCCTTTTCTGATTTAATAATCAGAAATTAACTGTCCGTCATGTCGATTTGCTAATGCCTGATACGTTTCAAGATCAAGATTCTCACTCAGGAAACGCACTGATCCATCACCAAATCCAAAATGAGCACCACCTGTGTGGTAACTGGCAAACCCCCCGACGTGAAGTATTTTGGGATCACTGTTTGATGTACCAGAATCTTTTTCCTGATTTTCGGCACCTGGGGTCGTATCTTCGGAATCAAATCGTTGTTCAAAGGCAGTTTGGCCTGGGAACAAATTTGAATAATTGGCATTCGGTGCCGTGCCGGCATTTCTCAAAGTTGACCGGGTTCCAGAAACCCAGCCAAGTTCATTTCCTTGAGTGATCTCGCCAAGAAAGATTGTTTTCGAGCTTCCGTCTGGAATGTCATCATAGCGAACACTGCTGTTCAAAAATAAAACGCCATTATTGTCGACATCGATAGGAGCTTCGACATCATGATGCATGCCGGCATAACTGTGTCCCTGATTGGGATTGGAAGGACATAGTAAAGTAGAAATTCGATAGTCGGCTATTTGTTTGTTGACAGGGTCATATACGCTTTTATTGAAATCAAATTTATTAAAAGCAGTTCGTTCATCCAAATAGGGCAGAATCTGTAATATCCAATTCACATGGTACCCTTTGGCTTCATTGCGAATCGGACCCGTTGGATTGATGGTGCCGGAGGGAAATACGTTGTGTGCCATTTCATAATTTTGTAATGCAATATTGAGCTGCACCAGATTATTTTTACACGAGGATCTGCGCGCCGCTTCCCGCGCCTGTTGAACGGCAGGCAGGAGCAATGCGATTAAAATCGCAATAATGGCGATCACGACGAGTAATTCGATCAGGGTAAAACCACTACGGGATCTTTGACTCATTTCTGCGGATTGTGTCATAGCGATACCTTTGACATTGTTTTGATCTTTTTTAAGTAAGTGATTTAGTTCTTAGATGAAGTCTGGTTGAACTCGAAAGGCCATTCGCGAACGATTCTCACCCGTTCTGTGATTTTTGCCGGATAACTTGCCTGGGTTCGAATGGTAACGGACTTGTCGTTTTGTTTGTCGCGCATAATCTCGATGATTACTTCTCCGGGAAATCTTCCACCGATTTCCTCTGGTGGAAGAACCCATGTTTCTCCAGCATAATTCTCTTGATTATTCAGTTTTTCCACTGCCCGCTGTGCAGCAGCATCTGCCAGCCAGATGGCTTGTAGATACTGTTGCTCTTTTTTCAGTTGCTTGAGCTCAATTGACGATTGTTTTAAAAGCTCTCCAATGACAGTCAATGACAGTATCAGGCAAACCATGGGGATGAGGACAATCGTTCCACGCCGATAGCGACGGCTATTCTTCCGGCGTTTTTTACATATAAAAATCGGTTGGCATTTATTTAGTTTCATGATGCATTTCAATTCGATTTCACTGTTTCACTTCTTTTATGAAACAAATGCTTCTGGTCAATCAGAGACTCTACTTTAAAAGTACGACTTGGCTTTTTGACAGTCTGATTGTTATGTGTTTCCTCAGGTTCTGTCCTGAATATCATTGAGACTAATAATCGCTGATTTGTTTTTTCAATTTCGAATTGCAGGGATTCGACAGGAATTCGAAATTCATTTTGTGCAATGATCTTATCCGATTGTTTTTTCAGACGGCGAATAAGAGTTCCCTCTTTATTGCCTGAATAAACGATAGATGCTTCCATTCCCATGTCGAGCTGGAGTTCGCTGCTTGTGTTATTGTCCTGCGGAATCACCACCGCATTTTGGGCGCTGCCAGCGTCCTCCCGAAATTGGTGAGATATATTTTGCAGGTTCAAGGTCTCATGAATCCGGGTCGTACCCTTCATTTCCACGCGCATCAGAAACGCCAGTGTGATGATACTAACCGTAAAAACAACGGACATGAGCGACATCACCAGCAGATTTTCAATCAACGAAACCCCTTTCGGAGTTTTGGCTTTGATGGCTTTGGGTTTATTCATTGATACTCCTCTCACGATAAAACCAGAGGGAAAGGAGTAGGGGGTCGACTGGTTCACCATAAGGGTTTTTCCAGGAAAGACGGATCCGCACCTGACGCTGCGCTGGCTCATTTTCTGTTTGAACAAGATCTAAGGATAATTCAGGCTCTCTCAGATTTAATCGTTCAAGTGTCTCTGTCTGGTATTGATTTAATCTTGCAGGAGTGAGGCTGCTCCATGAGTTGTCGGCAGCGATTCTTTCTCCCAGATTTGCTAATGCCGATGTGGCTGCTACTCGTTCATCAATCGATTTTCGTTGTAGATTCACAACCCTTAACGCTGGGATCGAAATCGCGACAAGTGTGCTGACCAGAATCATGGAGACAAAGGATTCAAGAATCGTAAATCCTCTGTATTCTCTCGGTAGAGGGTATGCTGCGTAATTGATTCGAAGAGGTTTTTTCATAATATGTTGAACTCAAGAAAGATCGTTTAATAACTTAATGAGAGGCATAAATAAGGCAACTACAAAAAAACCGACAAGGAGACCCAGCAAGCTGATCAATATCGGTTTGAGAATTTCTGAAAGGGACCTTAGCTTTCTTGCTCTACGCTGTTCGATTGTGTCAGCCAGCGTTCTTAAAACATACGGCAGATTTCCCATACGCTCGGCTGCAACACACAAGGCCGCTTCGGTACCGGTAATCACTTTACCTTTTCGCAGAGAGTCCCAGATATTTTCCCCCTGATTGATACTGTGACTGACGGATTGAGTTCGTTCTCTCACATCAGCCCAGAGATGAAACCTGGAAACAGAGTCCAGCGCAATCTGAGGCGGCTGTTGAACTGAAATCGACTGCGCAATTTGTCTGAGACAATGCGGAGTATTTAACCGGGGGAACCAGCCTGTGATAAAAGGGATACGAAGGTTATACCACCCATAATAAGTTCCAAGATGCATCAATACTAACGCGATGAGTGGCAACGAAAATAAAGGCAGGAACACGTAAAAATGGGTCATGATAAAATCGCTCGCATCCATGAGCGTCAGAGTCACTGGCGGGAGATCGGTTCCAAAATCCAGAAAGATCTTTTTGAACTTTGGAATAATCCAATACATGATAAAGCTGGCAATCAGAAACAGAACTGAAACAACGACTGTCATATAAACAATGAGATTAGTGACATTTGATTTTTCAGAGAACTGATTCAGATTTCTGGTTGTCTGAACAGCAGCATCACGCAGGGCAATTCCAAGGCTGTTACTCTTCTCACCAATTCGCGCCGCCATGATTGCTGTCTGTGGCACCAGTCCTGGTGTTGCAGCCAGTGCATCAGAAAGCGATGTTCCTGAATGAAGTAAGCTGCTGAGCTGTTGTATTTTATCTCGATAACTCCGAGACAATGTGTTGGAATATGTGTCAAGTTCGGTTGCAATCGGAATATTCTTTTCCACGCAAATTGCCAGCAGCCAAAGTAACTCAGATTCATTTGCCCGTTTATGGACAGACAAAATATTTAACAGAGAGCCGATGAACACGAAAAGTAACAGAAGAGGAGAAAAAAGTAACAGCGGAACCCCCAGCAGAATCCAGCCTAAAACGGATATTTTTTGAGTCAGATTCCGCAATGATTCAGGTAAGTCAAATTGGTCGCCTTTGTTTAGTACAGAAACTGCTTGATAACTGTAGATTTCTAAAATAATGGTGAGAGATAAAAAGATGAGAATCGGTGTAATAAGGAATAGCGATCCCATGATGGGATCTTGACTATTGATTGCTATGAGAAAGGTTCCTGCCAGTATGATCCCACTGGCGACAATCATAAATATGGTGAAGAAAATCCAACATGATTTAATCAGAGGGTTCACGCCCTGGTGTCCAAAATCATTAATTCTGCGCGCAAGTAGGATTGAAGAGATTCCTGCAATTGGAAAATAAACAAAAAAGGCCAAACTGAATATAAGTCCAAGTCCGTCCACAGATCAGCCAGCTTTCTGAAAATAAAAGAATATTAAGAGAGATCATTCAGCAATTTTATCAAAGGCATGATTAACGCGAGAATCGGCACGCCAATGATCAACATGATTCCGGTCAAAACGATTGGTTGAAGCGCGAAAACAAGGGCCCCGGTTTTCATGTTTGCTTTCGCTTGAAAAATATTAGAACTGGCCCGCAATGAATCAATAAAGAGTTCCGGGCGATCTTGCCAGCGAAAAATATGCGCGAAACTCTTGGAGAAATTCGGTGTCCCTGTCGAGGCATCTGTTAAATTGAAGCCTTCTTTGATTCGTTTTTTTAATATTTCACAACCGGCAATTAAATTGGGATCTCTGGTTGTTTCAGCAGCCAGTTCAATTGCCTCGGGTAGTTTTATTTTTGCTTCGATAATCGTAGCCAGCATGCGGCAGAACTGCGCAATCGATGTGTAGCTTAAAATACCACCGAAGATGGGTATCGCATTCAGGAGCCGCCTGCGTGCCGCCTGTTTCTTGAGGAGATCAAAGCTAAACCAGAATCCCAGTGAAATTAATATCAAAAAGGACATGATTCGGAGTCCATAAGCGGAAATGAGATCAGATATGCTGAGTACCAAAATAGTCAAGCTGGGTAGCTCCGTACCAAAGTCATTGAAAATTGACCTGAAATTGGCAACAAGTATGACCATGAGAAAGTAAAACAGCAGAAAAGAACCCAAAATCAACACCCCCGTGTAAAAGATGGATGTCAAAATTTTATGACGAGACTGAGCCAGGAGTCGTTGACTTTCGATATAGTCTTCCAGAATCGATTCCAGCTTCTCTGTTTGAGCGCCGGCCCTGATCAACGATTCCAGATTACGGGGAACGTCTTTTAAGTATCGGGTGAAACTCTCTTCTGTTGTTTTGCCCTGCTCCAGATCGACGGCAATCTTCTGGAATGCGTGTGAGAGTTTTCTTGAATGTGTTTCTTCTGCTAAGGTATGCAAAATTGCCGAGAGCGGAAGTCCATGGAGATAGACTTCGAAATTCTTGTGCGTGAGATCAATGAATTCCGTCTCAGAATTCCAATCCGTGACTGCATACTCTGGAAGTTGATCAGTGGAAAATTCCGTGATTTCCGCAGGCTCAGCTGTCGCTGCCTCTTCCGGAGCAGTAGTCAATTCGTCAGTTAAACATAAATCAACGCGCACAATTTTTAATCCCTGTTCCATCAGCTTAATGCGCGCTGATTCATCACTCATCGCTTGCAGGAAACCTTTTTTCTCCTGCCCATCGTCGCCAATGCAGATATAGGAATACCGATTCATTTTAGAGTAGGGCTCCCTAACATTTTCAAAATTTCAACAAACGGTAGAAATACAATAATTGTGTAACACGCGGTAATTCCCCCGGCTACCACCAACAGCAGTGCGACAGGAATGATTCTCTTGATCCAATCAATACGATTTAAAACTCGAATGCGATAAACCCGCGCGATTTCAGACATAATACTGGAGAGATGATTTTGATGGGACTTTTCCCTCATCATCGTTTTCATGAATGTCGGGATATGCTTGCAGGGCTGAACTGCTGCTTCCAAAGACGTCCCTTTCTCCAGTTGGCAGGAAACCGTTTTGGAATCTGCAATGAGCTGTGAGTTCCCCGTTGATTCAGCGGCAAGCGTCAGTGAATCATGGAGCGGGACATGATAAGCAAGGAGCATTCCTGCCATTTCAGCAAAAGTAGAATAGTTTATCTCCCTGATTAAACTCCAATAGCCGGGTATCCAGCCATAAGCGATGGTCAAAAAGAATTTTGCGGAAAATGATGTATGTTGTTCCCGCGGTACAAGAAACGAAGAACGGCTGGTTTTCCAGCTAATGACCAAAAGTAAGAATACCAACGGGATGAGGAAGTACCAGATTTGATAGAATTCGAACAATCGATAGACAGACTGGATTAAAGGAGTTCTTTCCAGTTGGAACATATTTTGAATGATCAGCAACTCAGGAAAGATGATGAAACACACAAAAAGTGAGAGTATAAATGCCATGATCAAGACAAAGGCAGGGTATAACAAAGCATTGCCTATTTCCTGACGAAGTTCGATTCGTGATCGAGAAAAAGAGGTATAGGCTAACAGCGCTTCCGGCAGACGTCCCATGCGTAATCCAGACTTGACCAGCGAAGAGTAAGCCAGGGGTAACTGCTTTGACTCTAAGTCAATCGCTTCTGCCAGAGTGGATCCTTGCTCAATTCTCACGGTAAGGCGATCGATGAAATTGCGTGAATCTTTTCTCAAATGTTTGGCGGCACTTCGCAGACCCTCATCAAGAGGGATTCCTGCACGCATCATCGCGGAAAGCTCCTCATTCAGAGCGGCAAGGTTTTCTACAGAGATTTTCTGAAGTGAGGGGTTGTCAGTCTGAGCCATTGTTATGCCAGTCTCGCCCTTTGATACTCATCGTGAAGTGGTCTTGCGTTCATTGTAAAGTGCCAGGCGATTTCCTGCCATAGATCACAGTGATTTTGAAGGTTTGAATGCAGTTGTAGCCTGAAAAGACAACATAATTGCGATGGATATTTCGATTTTTGCTGTCTGCCGTCTTTATGTAGAACGTTTATCAGCAAAGCTTTGTTTAAAAGATCTAAAAAGTACAGCTTTTTCAGAATCCCTACCTATTATGATTCCCCCCCGGTATAACACAATCATTTTCCAGCCCTCTGTATCTCAGCAGGTTTACCGTTTACAGATTCAATGTAGGATATTAAAAAAGAAAACCCTTTTTAAAAATCAAGATTGATATCGTTAAACGGACGATACTCTCGAAAATAGATGTCAATTTTCTGAAAATGCTCCCCATTTAAAAAGTGTCTTGTGCACTGAGTTCAAACCAGGAAAGTTCCTCTCGATATGATCCGTACAAAAATAAAATCAGCGTTAAGTGCATCAGAGCCAGGCGAAACGATAAAAGTCTGTGGCTGGGTACGCACTCGTCGTGATTCCAAGAGTGGTTTTTCTTTTGTCGAGCTCAATGACGGCAGCTGTATGTCCAATTTACAGATCGTCATTGACCAGAATGTTCCGGACTATGAAACCATAATCAAGGATGTCACCACAGGCGCCAGTCTCTCGGTGACAGGGAAAGTCAATGAATCGCCGGGCAAAAATCAACGTATCGAACTACACGCCGAATCATTCCATTTGTACGGCACCGCAGACCCCGAAACTTATCCATTGCAGAAAAAGCGGCATAGTTTTGAGTTTCTGAGAGAGATTGCTCACTTACGTCCTCGCACTAATACTTTTGGGGCGATTGCACGTGTGCGGAATGAGGCTGCTGCTGCGATTCACCGTTTTTTTCAGTCGCGCGGTTTCGTTTACATTCAAACGCCCATCATCACCACCAGTGATTGCGAAGGGGCAGGTGAAATGTTTCAGGTGACAACACTCAATCTGGAACGCCTTGCTCAAGTTCAGACGGAGATTGATTTTTCGCAGGACTTTTTTGGAAAACCCGCATCGTTAACAGTCAGTGGACAGTTAGAAGCGGAGATTTTTGCAACATCCATCGGCGAATGTTACACATTTGGACCCACATTTCGTGCAGAGAACTCAAATACATCCAGACATTTGGCAGAATTCTGGATGATTGAACCGGAAATGCCTTTCTATGATCTGGAAGATAATATGGCTCTGGCAGAAAGTTTTGTCAGGACAGTGATTGGAGAGGTGCTTGAAAACTGTTCAGAGGATTTGGAATTCTTTAATGAACGAATTGATAAAACCACTCTGGAGACGCTGAGAAATATCACAAGCAATGATTTTATCCGTGTTTCTTATACCGACGCGATTGAGATTGTGAAATCGAGCGGAAAGAAATTTGACTATCCGATTGAGTGGGGAAGTGACATGCAGTCAGAGCATGAGCGATTTCTCACAGAGGAACATTTTAAACAACCAGTCATTGTTTATAACTACCCCAGGACAATCAAACCGTTTTATATGAGATGTAATGATGATGGGAAAACGGTCTGTGCCATGGACGTCCTTGTGCCGGGAGTGGGAGAGATTATCGGTGGAAGCCAGCGTGAAGAACGATACGAGGTTCTCATTGATCGAATGAAAGAAGGCGGACTGAATCCAGAAGAATATTGGTGGTACACTGATTTACGCAAATATGGGACGGTTCCTCATGCTGGATTTGGATTAGGCTTTGAGCGTTTAATTCAATTAATTACATCCATGACGAATATTCGCGATTGCATACCATTTCCCAGAACTCCGAAAAATGCGGAGTTTTAACCGCCAATCAAAACAGTATGGCTCTTTCTATGATTTCAGTAAGTGTTGTTTAAACCATTTTACCACGGCTTGACTGGCACGGGTATTATCTGCGCCTTGAAATCCATGAGCCGCGTCTTTGATGATGATTAACTCTGCGGGAACATTTTGTTCTTGAAATTGTTTCATGATATTCTCGCTGTGACTGATTGGAACGAGTTCATCCAGGTCTCCATGAATTAATAATGTCGGTGCATCGTCTTTTGTCACGTGTAAGACGGGGGAAAAATCATCTGCGAGGTTCACGTCAAACTGAAGAGCGGGAAACCGATGGTAATAGGATGATTTTTCGTCAACAAACTCTCTGAGGTCCGTGGGAGGATAATACGCGACGACCGCTGCCACGCGGTCACTGTTTTGTAAAACCGGATCCTGAACTTTCGGATTACCAGCATCGGAAGTCGTCCCCAGAACCAACGATAAATGACCGCCGGCACTTCCTCCCCAGACACCTAACTGCTCGGGATTCACTCCATACTCTTTTGCATGCAGCCGAATAAATCGCACACTGCGGCGAACATCGTCCACGACTTCCGGAATCACAAATTTGGGGCTGCTTCCATGTCTCACGGCAAAAACGGTGAATCCTTCGTCGAGTAACGGCTTAAATTGACTCTGCATGTTTTTGGGGTCAGTCCATCGCGAATACCAGCCACCACTGACCATAAAAAGCACACCGGCTCCGTTGGGCTTCTCTTGGGGTTGAAAGACATCGAAGGTGAGCGCCATCCCGAATTTATGACCATAGACAACGTCTGCAGTAATTTTCACCTCTTCGTTAGCACTCGTTGAGCAGACGGGAATCAAAATAGAAGCAAGCAGGGTTGCAGCAAAGAGATGGTTCATAGTGTATCCTCAGTAATGGCATGACGAATATTTGTTTTACGAATCATTTTAACCCATCCACATTTCTGTTTACAACAGCCAAAATCCAACTGGCGGGCGAAAGAGCTCTTGACCGACAGCCGCCAATGGCAACGATATCAAATTGTTTTTGAGCTGAAATTCAAAATGAGAGAGGGTGAATTTCCAGAAAGACCATCCCCTTGAAATTAAAGGGATGCGTCCTGATGTTCCAGGGAAATGATACTGCATTTTGACCCTGGATCAATCAAAGCATGAAATGGGAATTAGTTTGGATCGAATTGAATCAGTCGCACGAATCCAGCTTGAATTGGGTAACAGACGTCGTGTTGAACAGAAAAATGATGAGCCTGAACTAAAGGCGGCAATTGATCAGGCTCGCAGCGGAAAGATTCGGCCTTTTGTCAACATGCAATGGCCGGGAGTGCAACTGGATGACTGGCAGTGGGACATTCTTGAGTCGTTGTTTAATCCAACAATTCGACGGGTATTTGTAAAAGGAAATACTGGCTGCGGAAAAGGTGCGGCAGCGGGAATCGCCTGCTGTGTGTACTATCATATCTGGGATGATGCCAAAATCATCATTACGCGTGATTCAATGAGAATGGCACAAAAAATTGCCTTTGGTGAAGTCGATAAATGGTGGCGTCTAATGTCATCTAAGCCCCCTGGCAACCTGCTGGTTTCCGGTATCTACGATAACAAACAACATTCGATTTCTCTGGCAAATCCAAAGCATATCGAGGGCTTTCGTGGAGCCCATTCATCGCATGTCCTGTTTTGGTTTGATGAAGCGACAGCACCAAATCTGGAAGATAAATACAAACTGGCAAATACCCAGGCAAAAAAATTTCTGGCGCTTTCAAATCCCTCCACACTGGCTGGGGCATTTCGGGATGCGTTTCCGATCGAAGATCCGGACAAGACGCAAACGATCATTGATCAGTATGGTAGAACACGGTGTATCACAGTCAGTGGCTGGGAATGCACCAATGTGAAAGCAAAGTGTCTTGAGCAGCCGGTTGCGCCTCTGGGCGGAATTGAAATTGGTGGTACGTTTTATTCACATGGCTCGCCGATTGCAGAAGAGCATTTCAAACAGTGTCAGCCCATCATTCCAGGGCAAACCTGTTACGATGAATTCACGGCGTTACTGAATGATTCAGATCCACTGGTTCGAAATGTTTATGCACTAGGCAAGTTTCCAGACCACGATCCAGCGAAACAGATTATATTACCCGGGTGGTTATCCGAACCAGTCAGATTCTGGAAGCGTTGGAATCAATTATGGATACGTGCAGCCGAGGATGAACACAAAAGTGCCTTGCAATTATTAGATTGTATCTTACCCGTCGAAGGTTTTGGCCTCGATGTGGCTGCCTCCAGATATGGAGATTGTTCTGTGTTAGCGGTGGGGGGACGTTATGGAATTCGTGCAATACATGAATGCCAGTTCTCCGATACTCAACAGACAATGCATTGGGTTTTGGAGACCGCACTGTCGTATGGCATTGATTTGAAACAAGGGTGTGCCCCGATTGCCATCGACTGGGGAGGTGGTTACGGCAACGCCGTGGGGGATCCATTGAAAAAACTGAACGTACATGTCATTGAAGTGCATGGCAATGCCACCAGTGATCTGGACTCACAGAAATATGCCAATAAACGAGCAGAACTGTATGGCGAAGCTGGAAGACGGCTTGACCCGGCGGGGGACTTTCGCATGATACCTTTTGGCTTACCCGACAACGAAAGATTAAGGGCAGAGTTGGTTGCGCCGGCAAAGATTTATTCAGGCCATGATGGAGAAAAATATTATATTACTCCTAAAGGGCGTCGTGGATCTGATGAAAACTATATGGGTAAAACCTTACGGGAAATTTTAGGGCGATCACCGGATCGAGCGGATGCCGTCGTATACTGCTTATGCGCTTTGAGAGATCAGCGTCGCCGTCGCCTGATCGTCGCTTAATAAGCTTAAATAGAATAACAGTTCAATGAAGAAATTTCGGTTAAAATAGGAATGATCGATTATGTGGAATCCCTTCAAGCAGTTTGCTGCCCGTTTTAAAACACATCGATTTGCAGTCGCGCTTCGAACGGCGCTTGGGTCAGGGCAACCAGGATCCTGGAGTAGTGATCATCGACAGGAATCGGAACAATTTACCGGCTGGACCTTTGTTGCAGTCAGAGCAATTTGCCTTCAGGCAATGCAGGCATCTGTGATTGTGTATGATGATTCGGTAAACGGATCAAAACAAAAAAGAATGAATCACAAACTTCAAGTGGACTCCGGATATAGTCAAACAAAAAGTTTGTATGCAGAAGAATATGGCAGTTCAATACCACTTTCAAATGACCATAGTTTGTGCAGGATCTTAAAGCATCCAAATCCGACTCAATCGGGCGCATCTTTCCGCTACGAGCGTGTTTTACAGCTGCAGCTTACAGGTACAAGTATTGTCTGGAATGTGCCCAATAAATTTGGCAAAACAGTCCAACGCTACGTCATTCCCACCACGATCGCAACACCTGTCGCGCCTACAGATGATTTGCCGGAAGGTGGATACAAAATCCAGTTGAGTTCGTTACGCTACTATCATGAATCGTACGGCGGCACCTTTACGGAGACCGGAGCTTTTCATCAGGTTGCCGGGAAAATAATTCCACTTGCGCAATTGCAAATCACGCGTTGGCCACATCCGGTTTACAAAGATGATGGCCAGTCTCCTGTGAGTGCTGGCGCCAAATGGATCGACTCAGCAAATCAGATTGATGCCGCTCGCTGGGCTCAGATGAATAATGGAGCCGATCCTTCTATTGTGGTGACATGTGGCAAAGGGATGAATCCGACGAGAGAAGAACTCGAAGCAGCGGCAGCGATGTTTGAGCAGAAATATGGAGGCACTGAAAATACCGGTAAGGCCATCTTTACAACAGGAGAACAAGTTGTCGCTCTGACAGCGACCCCCAGAGAGATGGCTTATAATGAGTCGTTTATTCAATTGAGGGATGCCATTCTCGCTTTGCATGGAGTTCCAGGGATCGCCGCGGGAATTTCTGATGGTGGAAGTTATGCTGCTTTTTACGCGAGTTTAAAGCAATTCATTTCCCTGACAGTACAGCCAATTCTGGATTTATTAGCAGAGGATGATACGGAGCATTTGGCGCCTCAGTTTGGGAAAAATTTGACAATTGAAATTGAAGCAACTCACATAGATGATCCTGATATACTGGAAAAACGTCTGGCGACAGATATCCGGGCACAGATAATCAAAGTAGATGAGTTACGAGCCATTCGCGGCTTGCCTCCCTTAGGGGCCGAGCAAGGAGGGGATCAATTAGTCAGTCAAGAAATGAAACATCAACCTCCAGCACAGGAGCTGAAAAGAAAGGATTCCAGTCCTCCGGTTTTACCTGCAGACAAAGCAGTTCTGAACACGACGAAGCTGCAAATGCAGAATCGGCTGGCCAGACACTCAACTCGATAAATGATCCATTTCGTTTTCAGTTTTCAGTTTTCAAATTTCTTTTTTCAGAATTCGCGATTAGATAACTGACGAGACAGCCGCTGATGACATTTACCGTGACTGCTGCTATGGGGATCCACTGAAAACTGATTGGGTCTAAGTCATTTTCGGTGAAACCAGGTACAAAAATGGGGCCAGAAAACGCAATTAAAACGGCAGTGATTGTTCCAAGGATCGCACCGACTAAAACTCCTGCAGGTCTGGCAAAAGGGACAAACAGTGCGAAAAAGAATAAGCAAAAAATCGGGGTCGTCAACAGGTTCGCCGTTTTATTCGTCACCGCGGTAATGTTTCCAGGTATCTTTCCCATTACCGAACTGGACAGTACCACGACTGTTCCTATCCCAAATGCGAGTAATCGAGCAGCGAGAACATGTCCTCTTTCCGTCTTGGGTGTCCGTCCAAAACGATCGAGAAAGTCTGTCATGACAACAGCCGTAATGGAGTTGACTCCTGAGTCGATACTTGACATGGCAGCAGCAAACATGGCAGACACGACACAGCCTGAGATGCCAACGGGAAGATGGTACGCGATGTAGTGTGGGAAAAATATATCAGCGTCTTTTTTGAGATCAACTCCTGCTGGTATTTCGTTGGGAAATTCCTTGAAATACCCCAGTAAAGCAAAGCCGACCATGGCGAGTGTGAGTGAAACCACGACAGAAACAGTCAATTGAACAGCCAGTGATTTTCGAGCAGCCTTTGCATCCCTGGTAGACATAAATCGTTGCACGGAAACCTGGTCACCACAGGAAGTGGCAACATACCAGATCAGGATCGACAGAAATGTGCCTACGTAAGTAACCCGTGTTGACGGATCAAAGCTGAAAAATGGTTGAGTGTCCCAGTTTTCGTCCCACTCTGTCGGGAACCAGCTAAAGCCGCCTAAGTGATAGGAGATCGTTGCGATGACCAGCAGCGCACCTCCAAATAACAGAATGGTCTGGATCAAATCCGTAATAACAACGGCACGCATTCCACCCAGGGAAGTATAAATGATGGCGACAGAGCCGGTACCCAAGACAATATAGGGGATCCATTCTTCACCTACATTGAGCATGGTGGTAATCGCTTTAGCAGTCAAATAGACGAGTAAAGACATCCAGATCAAGCGCAGGACAACAAACATGATCGCGCCCAGCAGACGAATGCCTAACCCCAGTTTTTCTTCAAGTAGCTCATAGGCGCTTGTCACTCGTTGCTTCATATAGACTGGCAACATCACAAACCCGACAATGATAAAGATAAATGGCATTGCCAGATCTTTAACCAGGTACACTGGCCCTCTACCGAGGATTTCTCCTGGTGTAGAGAGATAGGTGATTGTGCTGAGCAGCGTGGCGAATAAAGAGACCCCAATCAAAAAGGGGTTCATTTGTCCGTTTCCCACAAAGTATTCCGAGGTATCTTCCTGCCCCCTGCTAAAATACCAGCCTAAAAAAATTGTGGAGACAGCATAAAATGCGATGATAACCCAATCGAAGGGATGCAACCCTGCATTCAACTGGAGAGGTTCTGGAGTAAGCGGTAATGAGGAATCCGCTGCTGACGCTGGAGTGAGTAAGAGTAGAAAAATCAACAGAGACAAATAAAATTGTACCGATTTCAAGATGCTGATTCCTACTTAATATACACAGATGGGGGCAGATGCCTGTCTCTCTTATTTTTTAATGAGCAGAATTTATATCCAGTATGGTCACATTGGGTTATGATTTCAATTCTGTTGAATCAGAGTTCGGGGTAAATAACATAGATCTCTAACTATGCTTAATTTGGCACCGATCATAAAATGATTCAGTCGCCATCGGTATCTATTCCATTTATGGATTGAGAGATAATAAACACAATGTCTAATAACAACAAAGTCGTTTTCAGTAAAAAAAGGACATGGAGTCACGATTTACCAATTAGTTTTTTGATGCAGCAGGGCGTGGAAAATCCAGGTGTGCTTTCGTTAGCCGCTGGTCTAGTTGATCAGAATAGTCTGCCAGTTGCCAGAACGAAAAAAGCTCTCGATCACCTCTTTTCCGATCCCAAGACCGCGAAAGAAGCATTGCAGTATGGCACGACAGCTGGCGCATTATCATTAAGGTCACTTTTACTTTCACATTTAGCCAGGCTTGAGCAAAAGTCGGCGGACGAATTAGGGATTACGGTTGATAGCATCATAGTCACTACTGGCTCCCAGCAGTATCTCTCATTGCTTGGCGAGGTGTTGTTTGACCCGGGTGATATCTGTCTGGTAGCAGCTCCTACATATTTTGTATTTCTCGGAGTTTTGCAGGGATTAGGCGCGCGAATTATTTCGGTCGAAACTGATGAATCCGGGATGCGCATGGATTCGCTGGAAGCAACGCTCGATATGCTGGACTCACAAGGACAATTACCCAGAGTCAAAATGATTTACCTTGTCAGTGATTATGAGAACCCATCTGGAGTTTCACTTTCTCAGGATCGACGCAGACAGGTTGTAGAAATAGCACGGAAATGGTCTCAACAGCAGCGGATTTTTATTTTAGAGGATCTGGCATATCGCGAACTTTGTTATGACGGGCCGGTTGTGCCCAGTATTCGAAGTTTTGACCCGACAGGTGAGACTGTGATTCTGACACAGACATTTTCCAAAAGTTTTTCACCTGGTTTAAGAGTTGGTTTTGGTGTTGCCACGGAAGAAGTCTGCGCTGCAATTCGAGATAAAAAAGGAAACGATGATTTTGGCTCTACAAATATGAGCCAACATATTCTGGCTGTCGTCTTACGCGAAAATTTGTACTATGATCATGTCGAACATTTAAAAACAGTTTATCGCGCGAAACGGGATTGCATGTTGCAAGCCGCTGAAATTCATTTTTCAAATATGCCGGGAGTCCATTGGATTCATCCGCACGGAGGCTTGTATGTGTGGATGACATTGCCCGAGTCCATTGAAACGGGCTTTAAGAGTCCATTATTTCAAAAAGCAATTCACGAAGACAAAGTGATGTATGTTCCTGGTGAATTGTGCTATGCCGTCGACCAGGGTCTCAGTGGTAGAGAACAACCTTTAGTCCAAAAAAATCATATGCGCCTCACCTTTGGTGTACAAAATCTTGAGGGTATCGAAGAGGGAATGCGGAGACTGTCTAAGGCTGTTAAGTCTTATTTGTAAAATGACTTACGATTCATGCGTGTGAATGCGGAACACGTAGAGATTTCTAAATGCGGAATTGGCTCAAGCGAGTTTAACGGTTGTGACGATAACGCAAGCAGGGTTTTGTGATAACTAATGCGATTTCATTCTCAAAATCGAGTTTTTTATCTCACGAAACAAAAAACGACAGGATTTTCTCTAAAGGCAAGAAGATTAATGGGCATTTGTGATTCCTGCCATTCTGGATGTTGCCGATCATTTGCTGTTCCCATCTCTGGTGCGGACATTCATCGTTTTACGCATGATCAGAAGAAATCATTTTGGGATTTTGCCTGTCGCTGGGAAGATTCAGAAGGTTTAATTTCACGTAATCTTGCCCCCCACTTCTTTTTTGCAGATGACCCCGTAGTCCCGTTCGTGGTTTGCTTAAAGCATGTGCCGAGTATTTCATTCCCGGGAACCACAAAGTGTCGTTTTCTGACGGAGTGTCTACCAGATGAAGAACATCCTAAGGGTTTGGGACGTTGCAGTATCTATGGTAGCCGCCCTCATACCTGCCGAAGTTTTCCTGCAAAACTAAATGATTCGAATGAACTGGCAATTCTCTATGATATTCCCAGTAATGGACGAGATGGAGAACCGGCCTACGACTTATGTCCCCGGCAGTGGGAAGCATCCGATTTAGAACCAAATGATACGATCCAAAGTCTGGTAATCGCTCAATACGAAATGACATTTTTCAGTAAAATTGCAGCGATCTGGAATCAGGATCCGGGAGAGTGGAATAGTTTTCCAGAGTTCGTCGACATCATCTATTCAAATCGAATCTCTTCAGGCCCTAAAAAGCACTCAAATCGGAATCCAGCAGAAATGAAAGAAAAGAGTTCGCATTCTGCTGGAGACTCAGAGCCATTCCGCAAAGCGGCCTGAGCGGTTCATTTGTTCCAGGACAAGAGCCCTTCATTGGCAGGCTCCCTAAGCTGCTTGGTTGAGTCCTGGCGAATTATCGGCAGTTTTTCCATTAATTTCCTGATTGATTTGCCAAACCTTTCTGGTAGCTTATTTGCATTCTCACTGCAGAATTGACGAATGAGCGTCAATCACTTCCTCTACAATTACAAGATAGTCGCCGTTCAGATTCACGCCTGATTCTATCTTGCTTCCGGCAACCCATTGTAATGCCAGGTTCGTTCGTTTGAAATCGGAATTACCTGTGGGTTGCTGTCATGTGCTATTTCTTCCAGGCAAGATCTGAATTGGAATTTGCGCTCAACTGAGGCTTTCAATTTATTGCAGATTGAAAATGATGAAAATCCCGAAGTTGTTCCAGCAATAAATCTCAAAATTTGTTTTCCAGCCATCTTGACCTGCAGGTGCCGAACCTTAAAACACTGCCTCATCGCAACCATTTGTTGTTTCTTTCAGAGGCAAATTGTGAATACAAAAAAAGCAGAAAACTCTTTGCAGGGCATCCTCAAAAATCGGCAGAAAAACTTTGGTACATTCTGCCGAATCGCTGGTAAGTCTTCAGATCTCTCTTTGGCATGTCAAACCCAGCCGATGATTGATGAACGATTAATGTCCGCGCGTGCCATCATCAATACTCCGCGTGAGGATCGAGAAGGTGACATTATTGTTCCGAAAGGGGTGCACCTTGAAAATTTCCGCAAAAACCCAGTTGTACTTTGGGAGCACGGTCTGGGAGAGATCACTCGTCCCATTGCCAAATGTCAACACCCTGATGGCAATTTGGCATTGGAAGTTGAAGAGAATCAGATTTCAGCAACATCTTACTTCACTGATAAATCATTGGAGTCATTGCAGATATTTCATCTCATTGTAGAAGGCCTGGTTAGAGCAACATCAGTTCGGGCAGTCCCGATCAAATCATCTACAAGAAAAACATCGAATCATGGTATTGGGATTGTACTAGAGGAATGGGAACTGATCGAGTGGTCCTGGGGCGCGTTGCAGGGCGGCTCAGAGATTCAGTTTACCGAGTTGTGCGAACAATGGT